>Ga0209963_1001173_pt1 | contig 16634 bp, 15 predicted proteins | sample ThiBio_1000_biof_2_FD_183957 | JGI IMG/M metagenome (GOLD analysis project Ga0209963, IMG submission 183957) | Wastewater bioreactor microbial communities from Cape Town, South Africa - Thiocy_cont_1000_biof (SPAdes) | ecosystem: Engineered > Bioreactor > Thiocyanate-remediating >...
CCATCGCCGACTGGTAGCCCGCCAAACCGCTCGAGACCCCGGCGGCACCCTGGCTGAGCTGCTTGACACCTCCGGCCAGCTGCGCCTGTCCGGGGAGCGAGTCGATGGTCTGCTGGGCGAGCTGATTGGCGCCGTCCACGTAGGAACTGACCCCGCCGGCCAGTTTCTTCGTGTCGGACGGCAGCGAGGACGTCTTCGACTTCATCGTTGCCAGACCGTCCGCCAGTTGGCGGGCGCCGGTGTAGAGCTTCTGCGTCCCGTCTGATGCATCCCCGATGCCACCGGCCAGCTTGGTCGTCCCGTCCGACAGCTGCGAGGCGGCGTCCGACATCGTGGTGAACTGCTTGCCCAGGTCGTTGAAGCCGACGTAGATGTTCTCCAGGTAGGTCGAGGTCAGCGTCTCGTTCAGGGAGGACGCGGCGGCCAGTGCCACCGCCTTGCCGAGGGTGGCGTCGGCCACTCCCGCCACCGGCGAGGTGGACAGTTCGATCGTGGCGCGCCGGGCCTCGTCCGCCTCCTTGGCGTAGGAGGTGGCTGCCGCCGAGAAGTTCTTCGGGATCAGCACCATCGCGGCGTACTGCCCGGTGGCCAGGCCGGCCCGCGCCCTCGCCTCGGTCTCCAGCGTCCAGTCCAGGTTCTCCACCCGGTCGGAGTCGACCAGGTTGGCGGTGAGCTGGCGTCCCAGCGGGATGTACTGACCGTCCACGGTGACCGGCTCGTCGAGGTTCACGACTGCCGCCTGCACGGTGCGCAACCTGCTGTCGGAGTTCATCCCCGCAACCAGGAACCCGCCGGCGACCAGGAGCGGGACCAGCACCAGGCCCAACAGCGTGTACCACCGCACGGGGCGGGAGTTGACCTGTTCGATGTTCATCGGTTCGCTCCTTCGAGGGCGACGTGGGACGGGAGCCGGAGCTCAGCGCACTCCCTGCCGAGTTGGGACGCCAGGCCGGAGCCGGGCGCAGCGGTCAGCACCCAGGTGACCGGCCCGCCGGCGTCCAGCGCCCGGCGGAGCGAGTGCTCCTGGGTGTTGGAGAGTTCGTCCGCTGCCTCGACGAAGACGATGCCGTCGTCCCGGCCCTTCAGCAGCCGGCCGAAGTGCGGGGTGGACGGACCGAGCACCGGCGCCTGTCGGCGGAGCAGCGGCGCCTCCTCGGGCAGGACGAGGCCGAGCACCTTGAGCCGTCCTCCGTCCAGCTTGAGGCGGCCGGCCAGCGCGTACAGCAGCGCCCTGCGCTGAGCCGGTTCGCCCTCGATCAGCAGCACCTGACCGCGGGCCAGTTGCAGGCTGACCCCGTCGAAGAGCCGCCGGTCGCCGAGGACGGCGACGAGACCGTCCGCGACGACCGCGGACGCGTCCCCGGGCGCCGGCCAGTCGGCCAGGGCGAGTTGGCGGGTCAGCGACTCGCCCTCGATGTCGAGCGACGGCAGCCGGGCGTCCAGCCACTTCGGCAACCACCAGGCGTGGTGCCCGAGCAGCTTCATCACGGCCGGGACGAGGGTCATCCGCACCACGAACGCGTCCAGGGCGACCCCGACGGCGAGCGCGAAGGCGATCGCCTTGATCGGCCCGTCCCCTTGTGGGACGAAGAAGGCGAAGACGCTGGTCATGATCAGGCCGGCGGCGACGACGACCTTCGCGGAATGGACGAAGCCGTCGGTCACCGAGTTCTCGGTGTTGCCGTGGACGTACTCCTCCCGCATCCGCGACACCAGGAACACCTCGTAGTCCATGGCGAGGCCGAACAGCAGGCCCATCATGATGATCGGCAGGAAGCTGATCACCGGCCCGGGCTCGGCCAGGTTGACGACGGCGGCGAACCAGCCCTTGTTGAACACCAGGACGGTGGCGCCGAACGCCGCGCCGACGCTCAGCAGGTAGCCGAGGGCGGCCTTGATCGGCACCCAGATCGACCGGAACACCATCGTCAGCAGCACGATCGAGAGCCCGACCACGAAGATGCCGAACGGCAACAGCGCGTTCTGCAGGCGCTCGGTGACGTCGATCTGGACGGCGGTCAGCCCGGTGATCGCGGTGTCGACGTGCCACAGCTGCTCCCAGTCCGGCTCCCGGGCGCGCAGTTGATGGACCAGCTCGGCCGTGGCCGGGTCGTCCGGGGCCGTCATCGGGATGATCTGGACCATGCCGGTGTCGACGTTGGCGTTGGGCGTGGCCGCCGCGACCAGCTTCACCCCCGGCATCGCCTGGATGTCGTCGCGGATCGCGTCCAGGATCTTCACCGGATCGTCCGACTCGACGATGTCGACGGTGACCACCAGCGGCCCGTTGAAGCCCGGGCCGAAGATGCGGCTGATCTCGTCGGCGGTCTCCCGGTTCTGCGAGTCGGGCGCCGAGCGTCCCGCGGTCGGGAGGGCGAGGTACAGGTCCTTGGTCGGGTAGGCCAGCGCACCGAGACCGGCCAGCACGATCACGATCGTGACGATCGGCCACTTGGTGACGGCCTTCACCCAGAGCTCGGCCGGCCGGAAGGAGGTGCCGAAGATCCCCTTCTTAGGAGGAACTCCGCTTCCCGCGGAGGACGTCGGCGTCCCCCTCGTCCCCGACTTGTCAGGGGAGGACACGGCGGCAGCCTTGTCAGTCTTCCGAGCCGTTCGCGGCTTCGGACGCAGCCGCTCCCCCGCGAAGCCCATGAAGGCCGGCAGGAGCGTCAGGGCGAGGGCGACTTCGAGCGCAACCCCGACGGCGCCGAACGCGCCCATCACGGTCAGGAACGGGACGTTGGCGAGGCTCAGCCCGATCAGGGCGATCACCACGGTCAGGCCGGCGAAGACGACCGCGGAGCCGGCTGTGCCCACCGCGCGCGCCGCGGACTCCTCGACGTCCATGCCGGCGGCGAGCTGGTCCCGGTGCCGGGAGATGATGAACAGCGCGTAGTCGATGCCGACGGCCAGGCCGAGCATGACCGCGAGGATGAGCGTCGTCGAACTGATCGTGATCACGCCGGCCGCGAGCTCGACGATCAGGACGGCCATGCCGACGCCGGCGATCGCCGTCCCGATCGGCATCATCGCGGCGACGAACGACCCCAGCGTCAGCAGCAGCACGATCAGGGCGACGCCGACACCGGCCGCCTCGGTGACGGTGATGTGGGGGACGTTGACGGAGAAGACGTCGCCGCCGACGAGCACCCGGGAGCCCGGCAGGTCGGTCTCCAGCGTCCGGGCCTGGGCGGTGAGGTCGGCGCGCTGCGCGTCGGTGAAGGTCGAGACGGTCTGCTTGACCCGGACGGACACCCGTCCGCTCCTGCCGTCCGCGCTGATCAGTCCCTCCACGACGTCGCTGTACGGGCCGATGGTGCCGTTCACGTACGGCAGCGCCTCCAGCCGCTTCAGCCACGCCTCGACGGCGTCCTTGACGTCGGCGTCCTTCAGCTTCTCGTCGCCGCCGACCGTGATCAGCACGGTCGCGGTCGAGTCGGCGGCTTCGGGGAAGGTGGCCTTGAGCTTGGCCAGCGCGACCGTGGACTCGGCGCCCGGGATCTCGAAGGTGTCGTCGAACTTCCCGGCGAACCCGAGCGTGAGCGCGCCGAGGACGGCGAGCACCAGCGCCCAGGCGATCAGGACGCGTCCGCGCATCCGGAAGGAGGCACGTCCGATGCGGTAGAGGATGGAGGACACGCCTGTACCTTCCTGATCGAAGAACTCAATACGGCACTGTATCCGATACAGCAATGTATCCGGTACAGTTCTGTATCGAAGGTGCGAGCTATGCCGAGGAGGGCGGATGACCAGCACCGAGCTGAGCAGCCGCCGCCGTCAGACCAGACAGCGGCTGGTGACGGCCGCGACCGAGTTGTTCGCCGAGAAGAGCGTCGAGGCCACCAGCGTCGAGGAGCTGTGCGAGCGCGCCGGCTTCACCCGCGGAGCCTTCTACAGCAACTTCGACTCCAAGGAGGAGCTCTGCCTCGAGATCGTCCGGGAGCGTGGCGACCTGCTCGTGGAGACCACCGGTCGGGCGTTGGCGATGATCCCGGAGGCGCCGGTCGGCGGCACCCGGCTCGACCAGATCATCGCGAAAGTGGTCGACGTGGTCGACCTGGGCAGCACGCTCGATGACAACTGGGTGCTGGTGCGCGGCGAACTGCGCCTGTACGCCTATCGCAATCCGTCGTTCCGGCCGGCGCTGCTGGAAGCCGAGAGACGCGCGATCCGGCTGACCGTCCCGGCGCTCACCCAAACCCTGCAGCGACAGCGCGCCGGACTGCTGGTGTCGATCGAGCAACTCCTGCTCACCCTGGACGCCTACTGCGAGCGCACCCGGATGGACGCGATCCTGTCCGGGCGTCCCGACGACCACTCCTGGCGGCACGGAATGGAACGATTGATCCGCGCGGTGATCGTGCTGCCCACCGATGACCCGGAGGGCGCCGGCGAATAGGCTGGACGGGTGAGTCCAGACATTCCCGCCCCGGCCAGTTCGAAGCTCGCCGTCGTCGGCGCCGGCTCGGTCGGCACCGCCATCGCCTACGCCGCCCTGATCCGCGGATCCGCCCGTCAGGTCGCCATCTACGACATCAACGCGGCCAAGGTTGAGGCGGAGGTCGCCGACCTGGCCCACGGCACGCAGTACACCCCCCGGTCGCGGATCATGGGCGGGGCCGACATCGAGTACGTCGCCGGCGCGTCCATCGTGATCATCACCGCCGGCGCCCGGCAGGACCCGGGCCAGACGCGGATGGACCTGGCCGCGGTGAACGCCGGCATCCTGCGCGACCTGATGCCCAAGCTCGTCGAGCAGGCGCCCAAGGCCTGCTTCGTGCTGGTGACGAACCCGTGCGACGTCCTGACCGTCGTGGCCCAGAAGGTCTCCGGCCTGCCGACGAACCAGGTGTTCTCCACCGGAACGATGCTGGACACAGCCCGGCTGCGCTGGGCCATCGCCGAGAAGGCCAAGGTCTCGCAGTCCAACGTCCACGCCAACATCGTCGGCGAACACGGCGACACCGAGTTCCCGATCTGGTCGGCCGCCACGATCGCGCAGATCCCGATCCGGGAGTGGACGAACCCCCGCGGCCAGCACGTCTTCACCGACAACGTCCTGGACGAGGTGGCCGAGAACACGGTCAACGCCGCCTACTCGATCATCGCCGGCAAGGGCGCGACGAACTACGCGATCGGGCTGACCGGGGCCCGGCTCACCGAGGCCGTGCTGGAGCACCAGCGGATGATCCTGCCGCTGTCCAGCGTGCTGACCGACTATCGCGGCGTGTCCGGCGTCGCCCTGTCGGTGCCGTCCATGGTCAGCAAGAAGGGCATCCAGCGGGTCTTCGAGGTGCCCATGGACGACGGCGAGCAGCAGCTGTTCCGGGAATCCGCCGACCACGTCGGCGCCATCTGCCGCAGTCTGGGCTACTGACCCGTCCCGGGCGATCGGGTCGGCCGGACGGACGCCCAGCCGTCCGCCACCAGCACAGTCACGCTCGCTCGCCGGGCCCGGGCCAGAGCCGTGAGCGGACGGCGTCCGGCCAGTCGGCGGTCGCCATCCCGTGGCCGGCGAACAGCGCGAGCACGACGCGTTCCATGCCCAGGCCGACGCAGGACGAGTGCGCCGGCTCCCCGTCGGGGCCGGTGATCGAGAACTCGGTCGCGAAGTGGGTGCCGTGGTAGTTGGCCGAGCCGAGAGCGACCGGCGGCTGGTCGGCCCCGAACACCGGGCAGGTCAGTTCGTACTTGGCGGCGGCGGACAGCTGGTTGCGCGCGAGCACCCGGCCCACCCGGCCGAAGAACGGGTCGTTGGCGACCTGGTAGTCCACGGCCAGGCCGAGGCCGAGCAGCAGGTCGTGCATCCGGGCACCGGCGTCGTCGCGGTGCGCCAGCGCGCCGGCCGCGTCCCCGACGTAGGGGTACTCGTGCTGGTGGAACGCCTGCATCCGCAGCGGATCGGGGCTCGGCTCGTGCCGGTAGCAGGCCCCGTGCAGGTCGAAGACCCGGCTGCGCTCCAGTCGTGTCCCGGCCAGCACGCCGTAGAGCTGGTGGCAGGCTGCCGGGCTCATCAGCACCCCGGCCGGCTCGAGGAGCTCCTCCCAGCGGCCGCCGTCGGATCGGACGCGGATCAGCTCGGCGTGCTCGGGATTGCCGCCGGTGAACGCCACCAGCGCCGCGGTCAGCTGCGGGAAGGACGCCACGTAGTCCGTCCGCTCGAACAGCGGCCGGGCCTCGACGGCCGGGAACTGCCAGACCTCGGCGTCCAGACAGGCGAAGGTGCGCTCCAGGAGCGCGTCGAACGCCCGGTACGCACGGACGAAGTCGGGACCCTGCGCGTAGAGACCGGGCGCCCCGAGATCCACCACGACCCCGGCCGCGACCAGGTCGGCCCGCAGGCGCGCCCACTCCAGCTCCAGAACAGCATCGACACTCATGCCAACCCCCACGGCGTGGACGCGATGTGCCGTCGCGCCCGGTCCACCCGGGCCGCCCACGCCGTCACGATCGTCCCACCGATCGGGCGATCGCGGGCCGCGAAACGCAAGACCAGTCGATGCGGTCGCGTCGCTACGCCGTGAACGTCTCCAGAACGCATCCGCGGACCTCGGCGAGCATCGCCTGCCTGGTCCGCCGCGCGAACAGCGGATGGTCGATCGTCGGCAGCTCGACGGTCTCGACGTTGGGCATCCCGGCGATCAACTCCTCGCCGCCGACCCGCTGGAAGATCTCGTGGTCCACCTCGCTGAACACCAGCACCGCGCGCCCGGAGTGGCTGGCGACCACCCGCAGGAACGCGCTCGCGTCCGTCCCACCCAGGCGGCGGGCGCGCAGCCGCCGCACCCAGGTCGGCGCCCACCGCCGGTACCGGTTCTGCAGCCACAGCCGGAACCCCCCGGTGACCACCGTCGGCGCGACCTCGTCGACGAACGCGCCCGGCGCCATCGGGGCGAGGTCGTAGCGGGCCGGGTGGATCGCGAGATAGAGCCGCCGCGAACGGGACGCCGGCTGCGCGGCCACCCACGCGCCCGAGCACAGGCCGCCCACCGCCAGCCGGTCGGCCGGCACCGCGAGCGCATCGATGGCGTTCTCCTGGTCCTCGATCCACTCGGCCGCGTAGATCAGGTCGGGCGCGTCGGGCGCGACCGTCCCGGTCTCTCCGGTGCCGCGCCGGTCCAGCCGGACGGTCGCGACACCGTCGGCCGCGAGCCTGCGGGCGAGCTCGACCTGGAAGTCCCCCGGCCCCACCCGATGCTCGGCGGCACCGCTGTTCAGCAGCAGCACCGGCGCGTCCGGACGGTCGGGACGCGGCCGGGTCTCGATCGCGAACAGCCGGTCTGGGCCGAGCCAGCGGATCCGTTCGACCGCTGGGCCCAGCTCCAGCTCAGCCTGCAGCTGCGGGGCCCGCAGTTCGGTCGTGGCGTCACCGGCCTGCGCCCCGAGCCAGTCCGCGATCAGCCCGATCGAGGCCACCGGCAGCACCGAGGACGCACTGGACACGTCCAGGAACGGCGCCACGTCGTCCACCTCGACCGTGGTCGCGCCGGCGAAGCCGGCCGGTACCGGTTCGTTGGGACGGCTCACCACCAGCGCCGGCGACCCGTCCGGCGCCACCAGGCTCACCCCGGCCAGCGCGGCGGCCTGCGGCTCGGTCAGTTCCAGTCCGATCAGCGACTCGACGCCGTCGTCGACCCGATCGGGGCCGAGCATGATCGTGGCCAGCGAGCGGGCGCGGCGCAGCCACTGGCGTCCCGAGGACGGCGGGCTCCACAGCACGACGACATCGCCCTGCCCGGCCGCGACCGACGCGATCAGGGCCGCGGACGACAGCCCGACGAACCCGATCCGGCTGCAGCCGGCCTCGCGGAGGATCGCGGCGGCCGAGCGGGCACCCTCGAACACGGCGTCCGGGTCGTCGCTCGGGGCGGCGTCCCCGCGTCCCGGCGGGTCGTAGCGGACGGTGGCGATGCCGCGGCGTCCCAGCTCGTCGGCCAGCAGCCGCAGCCCCCGGTAGGCGACCACGCCGTCCTGGCCGAGCGGCGTGCACAGGACGACGCCCAGCGTGCTCGCGGGCCCACCGGGAAGCTGGACGGCGACCCAGGCAGCAGGCTCGCCGTACCAGCCGTGAAACGCCCGGGGATCAGCCATGCGGCCACAGCACGGAGCGGACGGGTTCCGGCCACTCGGAGGTCGTCATGCCGTGCCGGGCGAACAACGCCAGCACGGTGCGTTCCATGCCGAGCCCGACGCAGGCGGTGCGGGCCACCCCACCCTCGGCGTCGAAGATGCCGAACGCCGTCCCGAAGTGGTCCTCGTGGTAGTTGGCGGACGCGATCGCGACCGGCGGCGCGTCGTCGCCGTACACGGGGGTGACCAGCTCGAACTTCAGCGCCTGGTGGCGCTGGTTGCTGGCCAGGATCTTCCCCGTCCGGCCGAAGAACGGGTCGTTGGCCGGGACGTCGGCCACCTCGAGTCCGAGAGAGCCCAGCATCGCCGCCAGCCTGGGCAGGGCCTCGTCGCGGTGCGCGGTCGCCGATGCGGCCGTCCCGGCGTGGACGAACTCGTGCATCCGGAACGACTGCAGCCGCATCGGATCCGGGCTCGGCTCGTGCCGGAAGCAGCTGCCGAGCACGTCGTAGTTGCGTCCGCCCACCGGCAGCGTGCCGCCGATCACCGCGTACAGCGGGTGGCAGGCCGCCGGGCCCATCATCAGCCCGCCGGGGACGAGCAGGTCCTCCCACCGGCCGTCCTCCGCGCGGACGCGGAGGAGTTCGGCGTGCTCGGCCGCCCCCCCGGCGAAGACGCCGATCGAGCCGGTCAGCTGCGGGAAGGACGCCACGTAGTCGGTGCGCTCGAACAGCGACCTCGGCTCCACCGGCGGGAACCGCCAGACGTCGGCGCGCAGGTGCGCGAAGGCGGCGACGTACAGCGCGTCCACGGCGTCGAAGACGCGGGTGAACGCGCCCCCGAGCCCGAACACGCCGGGCTCGCCCAGCTCCGCCAGCACCCCGGCGGCCAGCAGCCGCCGCCGGAGATCGGCGACCGCGCCGTCCAGGCTCAAAGCTCGACCTTGGCCAGCAGCGACAACGGCGCGTCGTTGGTCAGCAGCCGGTCGTTGGAGATCTGGATCTGCGCGGCCAGCGCGTCCCGGAGCTGCCGCGAGAGGCTCTGCGGGGTGTCGGTGCGGTAGCCGGCGATGCCGACGATCCGCAGCGCCTGCAGCACCAGGTCGACCAGCGCGTTCGCCGACGAGATCTTCACCGAGTTCATCGCGAGGGCGAATGAGATCGACCCCAGGACGGACGCGTCCAGGCCGGCCTCGTCGAACCGCTCTGCGGAGTGCCGGACGGAGTCCGCCAACGTCTGCAGACCGACCATCAGTTCGGCGAGCCGGAGCTGGCCCGGCGGCGGGTAGCCCACGGTGGCTCTGGCCTGGCGGCGGACGGTGGACCTCGCCTCGTCCGCGGCGGACGAGGCGATCCCCAGCCACACCGATGCCCACAGCAGATGGGCCGCCGGCAGCGCCGTGTGGGCGCTGATGGTGCCGTACGGGTCGTCCAGCAGCATGTCCTCCGCGGTCTCGGCGGTGATGATGAAGCTGTCGCTGGCCGTCCCGCGCAGGCCCAGCCCGTGCCAGACGGCGGTCTTCTCCAGGGTGTAGTCGCCCTTCGCACAGATCAGCATCCGCTGGTCGGAGGACGGGGCGTCCGCGTTCAGCCGACCGGTGACCAGAATGGCGTCGGCGACCTCGCCGTACGACACCACCGGGGCGTCCTTGACGAGCCGGACGCGTCCGGGCGACGGGTATTCCAGCGCGCAGGACGAGCGTCGCGCGTCCCCGCCGATCCCCCGCTCGGTCGTCGCCGAGCCCAGCAGCCACTCCTCCGACACCACCTTGGCGATGGTGCTGCGGACGCCGGCCCGCGACCCGTGCCGCCACAGCGGCAGCGCCTGGCTGTGGTGCATCGCGAAGACCATGCCGGCGTTGGCGTCGGCAGCCCCGACCGTGGTCGCGATCTCGCTGAGTTCGCGCATCGACGCGCCCTCGCCGCCGTACTCGGTGGGGACGGACAGCGACAGCAGCCGCTGCTCCTTCATCGCCATCACGGCCTCGACCGGCGGCCGTTCGTCCCGGTCCACCTCGTCGGCATACCGGGCCGCGACGTCCGCCACGGCGGCGGCGCGGGCCGAGAACCGCCCCGTCATCGGGATCCCCGGGACTGCGCGGCCGCATTCGCCAGGGCGGTGATCGAGGCGAAGGTGGTGCGGTTGAGCAGTTCGTCGGGGAATTCGATGGCCAGCGCGTCCTCGATCGCCAGCATCACGTTGACCGTCGCGTGCGAGGTGAAGCCCGCCGCGAACAGGTCGTCGTCGTCCGCGATCTCCGGAAGAGGACGGTTCAGCCGTCCGAACTTCTCCAGCGCTTCGCGAATCGCGGCGAGGTCGCCGTCGGCATGATCAGTCACTCATTCCCCCTGGATCCTTGGTGTGGTTCTCGTTATCCGGTGCGTCCCGGCAGCGGACGGGTGGCGAGGGCGACGGCAGTGGCCAGCGCGAGCCCGCCCTCGTGGCTCAGCGAGATCGCGATGTCGCCGATCCCCTGTGCCCGCGCGGACGCCTGCGCGGCAGCGGACAGCCGTACCCCGGGAACGCCCGAGGCGTCGGCGACGATCTCGACCTGGCGCGGCTGGAGCCCGTCCACCCCCAGCAGCTTGAGCACGGCCTCCTTGCCGGCGAACCGGGCGGCGAGGCGCTCGGGCGCCTCGGAGGTCTGGCTGCGCTCGATCATGGAGTAGACCCGGCCGAGGTAGCGCTCGCCGAAGACGGCGACCGACTCGCGGACAGCCTCGATCTCGGCCAGATCGCACCCGATCCGAGGGGCGCAACTGACACGATCGTCGTCGTTGTCCATCGACCCCCCAAACTCGCAGGCTGCGCGGCAGCCGGATCGCCCGCCCCAACTGTCGGGCGCGCCGAACGATGTTGTCCTGAGCGTCTTCGTCATCGTACGGCATGCGTCCGGCCGGGGCTGCCGAATCGGCACGAGGGGCCGGAACCGCAGCCCGGCGAATAGGGCCAGATTTCATCGCGGCGTGGACCCGCGCGTCCGGCTGCGCGAAGATGGACGGGATCACCGAGGCCGGTCACGGCCGAAGGGGGCAGGCGATGCTGTGGCTGGCGGCCGGGCTGTGGCTGGTGGGAGCGTGCATCGTGCTCGCCCTCGTGCTCGCTGCGGTCGACGAGGTCCGCCGCCCGGCCGGGAACGTGCGTCGCGCCGGAGCGCTGCTGGCGCTGGTGGCCTCGTTCGCGTCCCTGTGGCTGCTGCTGCGGCCACCCGCGGACCCGCCCGGCTGCCCGGCACCGGTGATGGTGCTCGCCGACACCGAAGCCTCGGACGACTGCCCGTCCGGGTGGACGGGAACGATCGCCGGCCTCGCCGCCGCGATCGTCGCGGTGAGCGCCGTCCTGGCCACTCGTGGCCGGGAGTGACCCCGGTCAGCTCCGCTGGTCGACCGGGACGTAGTCGCGCTGCACCTCGCCGATGTACACCTGGCGCGGGCGTCCGATCTTCGTCGCCGGATCGACGGCCTGCTCGCGGAAGTGGGCGATCCATCCGGGCAGCCGGCCGAGCGCGAACAGCACCGTGAACATGTTCTGCGGGAAGCCCATCGCCTGGTAGATCAGGCCGGTGTAGAAGTCCACGTTGGGGTAGAGCTTGCGCTCCTGGAAGTACTGGTCGGCCAGCGCGGCCTCCTCCAGCTGGACGGCGAGGTCGAGCAGCTCGTCGTTGCCGCTGTGCTTGCCCAGGATCTCGTCCGCGTGCCTCTTCACGATCGCCGCGCGCGGATCGTAGTTCTTGTAGATCCGGTGACCGAAGCCCATCAGCTTGGTGGTGTCCTTCTTGTCCTTCACCCGGTTCACGTACGTGCGGACGTCGATACCCTCGGTCTTGATCGACTTCAGCATCTCCAGCACCGCCTGGTTGGCGCCGCCGTGCAGCGGCCCGGACAACGCCGACACCCCTGCGGCGATGGCGACGTAGATGTTGGCGCCGGACGAGCCGACCATGCGGACGGTGGAGGTCGAGCAGTTCTGCTCGTGGTCGGCGTGCAGGATCAGCAGGACGTCCAGGGCGCGGGTGATCGCGTCGTCGAACGGGTAGGGCCCGCTCGGCAGGCCGAAGGACATCCGCAGGAAGTTCTCGATGTAGGTCAGGGTGTCGTCCGGATACAGGAAGGGCTGGCCGACGGAGTTCTTGTAGCCGTACGCGGCCAGCGTCGGCATCGAGCCCATCAGGACGTGGGTGGCGTGCTCCAGGTCGTCGACCGCGTCCGGGCCGTACTTGGATGCGGTGAACGTCGACAGGGCGTTCAGTCCTGCGGACAGCACCGGCATCGGGTGCGACTTGCGGGGCATCGAGCGGAACATCTCCCGCATCCGCTCGTCGATCAGGTGGTACTTGGCGATGCGGCCGGAGAAGGCGGCCAGTTGGTCGGCGGAGGGAAGCTCGCCGTGCAGCACGAGGTAGGAGACCTCGAGGAAGCTGGACTGCTCCGCCAGCTGCTCGATCGGATAGCCGCGGTACCGCAGGATGCCGGCGTCCCCGTCGATGAAGGTGATGCTGGAGCGGCAGGACGCCGTGTTCGCGAAGCCGATGTCGATCGTGGTGTCCCCGGTGCCGGCCAGCAGCTTGCCGATGTCGTAGCCGTTGTTTCCCTGGGTTGCCGGCACCAGGGGAAGGTCGAGGCTGACGTCATCTCGCATGAACGTTGCGTTGCCCATCATGCTCCGTCTCTACTCCGGCGGACGCGGTGGCGTCCGGTTCGATGGTGAGGTCACCTTACCCGCGGATTCCGCTCAGGGCGAAGGGGTCAAGGGGAGATCTTGCGCAGTGGGTAGTTGACGCGTCAAGCACTCCGGACTACAGTGGTAGTTGAGAGATCAACTACTTAGAAAAGCTCGATGACTAGGAGAGATGCCATGACTGCAAGCGTTAATGTACCGACAAGGGGCCTCAAAGACCTGAACGGGACCTACGTCCTGGACGCGTCCCACAGCCGGATCGGCTTCGTCGCCCGGCACGCGATGGTCGCGAAGGTCCGCGGCTCGTTCGACGAGTTCGAGGGCTCCGCCACGGTGAACGGCGCCGACCCGTCCAGCTCCTCGCTGAGCGTGACCATCCAGACCGCGAGCGTCGACACCCGCGATGCCGGTCGGGACGCCCACCTGCGCAGCGGCGACTTCTTCGACGCCGACACCTACCCGACCATCACCTTCGTCGGGACGGGCTTCGCCATCGTCGACGCCAGCACCGTCGAGGTGACCGGCGATCTGACGATCAAGGGCGTCACCAACCAGGTCACCGTCCCGTTCGAGTTCGGCGGCGAGGCCACGGACCCGTTCGGCAATGCCCGGGTCGGTTTCGAGGGACAGGTCACCGTCAACCGCAAGGACTGGGGCCTGAACTGGAACGCCGCCCTGGAGGCCGGTGGCGTCCTGGTCAGCGAGAAGGTCACCCTGGAGTTCGAGGTCTCCGCGATCAAGCAGGCCTGACCGCCGCGTCCTGAACCGTCGGGGACAGGTACTTTCGTTCACCTTCGACCGTCCTGAACCGTCGGGGACAGGCACTTTCGTTCACGTCCCGGACGCCGGCGACGCTTGCTGAACCGAAGTACCTGTCCCCGACGGTTCACCCGACGGTCCATCGCGGACGAGGCTGAACCGAAGTACCTGTCCCCGATGGTTCAGCTGTCTTGAACCGAAGTACCTGTCCCCGATGGTTCAGGCGGCGGCTTCGGCGAGGACGGACTCGAGGGCGTCCAGGGCCTGATCCAACTCCTCGCGGGTGATCACCAGCGGCGGCGCCAGCCTGATCGTCTGGCCGTGGGTGTCCTTCGCGATCACGCCCCTGGCCAGGAGGCGTTCGCAGATGGCGCGGCCGGTCCCGAGTGCGGGCTCGATGTCCACGCCGGCCCACAGCCCGACACAGCGGACGGCGGTGACACCGCGACCGATGAGAGCCGCCAGCCGCTCCTGCAGGTGGACGCCCAGCTCCCGGGAGCGCGCCTGCAGCTCCCCGGTCTCGAGCAACTCCACCACGGCGCGTCCGACCGCAGCCCCCAACGGGTTGCCGCCGAACGTCGAGCCGTGCTGGCCCGGACGCAGCGTGCCGAGCACCTCGGCGTCCCCGACCACCGCCGAGACCGGGACGATCCCGCCGCCGAGCGCCTTGCCCAGCAGATAGATGTCCGGCACCACGCCGGCCTGCTCGCAGTAGAACGTGGTGCCCGTGCGTCCCAGACCCGACTGGATCTCGTCCGCGATCATCAGCACCCGCCGGCTCGTCGCCAGCTCGCGAACCCCGGCGAGGAAACCCTCCGGCGGCAGGATCACCCCGGCCTCGCCCTGCACCGGCTCGACCAGGATCGCGACCGTGTTGTCGTCCATCGCGGCCGCGATCGCGTCCAGGTCGCCGTAGGGGACGGGGACGAAGCCCGGCGTGAACGGCCCGTAGCTCTCGGTGGCGGCGTCGTCGTTGCTGAACGAGATCACGCTGATCGTCCGGCCGTGGAAGTTGCCCTCCATGACGATGATGTTCGCCTGGTCCTGCGGGACGCCCTTCACCTCGTAGCCCCACTTGCGGGCCACCTTCAGCGCCGACTCGACCGCCTCGACGCCGGTGTTCATGGGCAGCACCATGTCCTTGCCGCACAGCCGGGCGAGCGCCTCGACGAACGGGCCGAAGGTGTCGGAGTAGACGGCGCGCGAGGTGATCGCCAGCCGCTGCAGTTGCTCGGTCGCCACCCTGACCAGCTCGGGGTTGGAGTGTCCGAAGTTCACCGCGGAGTACGCGGAGAGGAAGTCGAGGTACCGGTTCCCGTCGATGTCGGTCAGCCAGGCACCGCACCCGCTCGTGATCACCACCGGCAGCGGGTGATAGTTGTGGGCGCCGTACTGCTCGACCTGCTCGATCGCCTGTGCCTGCCTGCTGTCCACCCGTCGATGGTAGAGGACGGCGCGCAGGTCGCGTCATCCGGCGGAGGCCCGGAGCCCGCACACGAAGTACAGTCAGGCCATGGACGAGCAGGCTCCGGTGGTGATCGGCTACGACGACTCCGACTTCTCCAGGGAGGCACTCCGCAAGGGCCTGTGGCTCGCCGGGAAGCTGGGCGCGAGGGCGCGAGTCGTGCGGGCCTGGACGATCAGCAACGCCCCCCGTCCCGCGAGCTGGGAGCCGGGTTACGTGCCTCCGGTGGAGGACTTCGCCGCCGCCGTCCGCGACGAACTCCAGGCCCAGGTGGCGCCGCTGCTCGCCGACCATCCGGACGTCGAGGTGTCGCTTGAGGTTCCGCACGGCGCCGCCGGACGCGAACTGATCAAGGCGTCGGTCGGCGCCCAGATCGTGGTCGTCGGGACGCGCGGACTCGGCGGCTTCTCCGGTCTCCTCCTCGGTTCGGTCTCCGACCAGGTCGTGGAGCACGCCGCCTGCGATGTGCTGGTCGTCCGGCGTCCGGACGGCGACCAGGCGCCGCCCCGCTCGATGAAGCTCGACCGCGCGATCGAGCCCTGAACACCGCCTCCCCGGACGACGTGGCGGGCGAGCGCGGCCCTATCCGGTGAGCCCGGCCAGCACCGGGAACATCCGGGCCCCGAACAGTGCACCGAGGACGGCACCGGCGATGAGGTACGGCCCGAACGGCAGGGACGCCTTGCGTCCGACCCGCCGCAACAGGAGCAGCACCAGGCCGACGACGGCCATCAACACCCAGGCGAGCAGGAACCCGGCGACGGGCTCGGCGATCCCGAACCAGCCCAGGAACCCTCCGGCCACGCCGGCCAGCTTCACGTCCCCGAAGCCGAGATCGGGCGCGAACATCGCCATCACGAAGTAGAGGACGAACATCGCCACGGCCACGATCCCCGCGCGGAGCAGGTCTGGCCAGCGATCCTGCGTCCACGCGGTCGCGGTCAGCAGCACGGCGAGGACGCCGTACAGCGGCAGCACGATCACGTCCGGCAGCCGGTAGTCGGCGTAGTCGACCACGACGAGCAGCGCCCCCGCCACCGCGAGGACGGCGAAGGTGACCTGTTCCAGCAGGGACGGGGCCAGCCCGGCCAGCCCGCCGAGGACGGCGGCGACCGGCACCTGCAGCCACGTCCCCGCCAGCCGCGAGCCCTCCGGCAGCTGCCTGCGCAGCCACGGGTCGGCCCCGGCGGCGGCCAACGCTGCGACCACCGCCCAGCACAGGACAGGCAGCAGGTTCACCGGCTCAGATGTCCACGCCGAAGGCGCGAGCCGCCTGGATGACGCCCGGCCCGATCACGACGATGAACATGGCCGGCATGATGAACAGCAGCAGCGGGAAGATGACCTTCACCGGGATCTGCATGGCCCGCCGCTCGGCGTCCTGCCTACGCTCGCGGCGGAGCTCGTCGGCCTGGGCCTGCAGGACGTCCGACAGCGGGATGCCGTAGGCCTCGCCCTGGATGATGGCGCGGACGAACCGCTCCAGCTTCTCGACGCCGGTGCGCTCGGCGAGGTCGTTGTACGCGTCCCGCCTGGCCATGCCGACCTGGATGTCCTGCAGGGTGCGGACGAGCTCGTTGGCCAGGTCGCCCTTGCCGTTGCGGGCCACCCGGGACATGGCGGCATCGAAGCCGAGGCCGGCGTTGACCGCGATGCTCATCTG
>Ga0209963_1001178_pt1 | contig 16573 bp, 16 predicted proteins | sample ThiBio_1000_biof_2_FD_183957 | JGI IMG/M metagenome (GOLD analysis project Ga0209963, IMG submission 183957) | Wastewater bioreactor microbial communities from Cape Town, South Africa - Thiocy_cont_1000_biof (SPAdes) | ecosystem: Engineered > Bioreactor > Thiocyanate-remediating >...
GGTGTGCGGGTGCCCGATCGCCCACCGTCCCGTCTGGACTCCCGTGGGCTGCTGTTCGCCTTCGCCGCGTACCTGCTGTGGGGCGCGTTCCCGATCTACTTCAAGCTGCTGTCGGCCGCGGGGCCGTTCGAGATCATCGGCCACCGGGTGCTGTGGACGTTCCTGTTCTGCTTGCTGGCTGTCGTCGTCGTGCGCCAGACCAGCCACCTGAAGGAGATCCTGGCCGACCGCCGCCTCTTCTGGGGGCTGACCGGCGCGGGCGTGCTGGTCACCGTCAACTGGACGATCTACGTCTGGGGCATTCTCAACAACCACGTCGTTGACGCGGCGCTCGGCTACTTCATCAACCCGCTGTTCACCGTGGCGCTGGCCGTCCTGGTGCTGCACGAACGGCTCCGGATCGCGCAGTGGGTAGCCGTCGGCATCGCCGTCGTCGCCGTCCTGGTGATCGCGCTCGGCTACGGCCAGGTGCCGTGGGTGGCGCTCTCGCTGGCGGTCAGCTTCGGGCTCTACGGCCTGGTCAAGAAGCAGGTGGGCGGACGGGTATCGCCCCTTGTCGGCCTGACAATCGAGACCGCCATGCTGACGCCGGTCGCGCTGGCGTTCCTGGTCTGGCTGCAGGCGACGGGCGCGTCCAGCCTGCTCAGCCACGGTCCCGGGCTCACCCTCGGCCTGGTCGCGGCGGGCGTGGTCACCGCGATCCCGCTGCTGCTGTTCGCCGCGGCGTCCGCCCGGATCCCGCTGAGCATGATGGGCCTCATCCAGTACGTCACGCCGGTGATCCAGTTCGCCTTCGGCGTCTGGATCAACCACGAGTCGATGCCGCCCGCGCGCTGGGCCGGCTTCGCCCTGGTCTGGGTGGCCCTGGTCGTCCTCACCGTCGACAGCCTGCGCGCAGCCCGCCGTCCGGTCGTGATCGACCCGGAGTTCATGGACTGAAGCGAACCGAAACGGAACCGTCCCACTGGTTCAGGCCACTGCTTCAGGCCACTGGTTCAGCCCTGCGGCTGGCCGATGTCGAACATCCACTCCAGGCCGAACTTGTCCTTGACCAGGCCGTAGGTGTCGCCCCACACCTGCTTCTCGAGCGGCTGGCCGACCGACCCGCCCTCAGCCAGCTTGTCGAACCACTCGGAGACGGACGGGTCGTCGCCCATGAACGCCAGGTACACCCGCGTCCCGCCCCACGTGGCCTCCGCGCCGGGCAGGGCGTCGGACGCGGCGAACCCGAACTCGCCGGCATCGAGGAAGGCGTGCATGGTGCCGTCGGCCGGCATCCCCTCCATGCCGTAGTCGCCGAACGTCATCACGTCCAGCTTCCCGCCGAAGACCGACTGGTAGAACTCCATGGCCTCGCGGGCGTTGCCGGGGAAGTTCAGGTACGGATAGAGCTTGGTGGCCATCGTTTCTCCTCATCGGATGCGTCAGACCTCCAGCCCATGCCACCACCCGCCGCCGAGGCAATCACGGAAAGTGCGCAGCCGATGGGTTCGCCAAGCGGCCGGGGTTCAGCGAAGCTGGGACGGGGGTCGCGGGAGTTCCGCGCGCCGCCGGGCCCGGAGCTGGTTGCGGACGGCACCCAGCAGCGAGGACCCGATGAACGCGATCACCAGAGCCGTCCAGAACGGGACCGGCCCGAAGATGCCCAGGACCATCATCACCGGCCAGATCAGGCCGGCGACGACGCCCACCATCGCCTCCACTGCGGACGGCGGCCGCGTCCGCTCGCCGGGGACCAGCACCTGGCCGGTCACCACCGGCGGCGGCTGGGCACCCGGAGAGAATTCCGGCTGCTGCCAGCGCTGTTCCTCCGGCTGCTCGGTGGGCGGATTGGTCACCATCTCATCGTAGGCGCGGTCCCCGAACGTGAACCATCGGGGACTGAACCATCGGGGACAGGTACCGACGGTTCACCGCGAGGCGCAGTCCCGCCCGCCGTCAGCAAAGGGGACGCGGGCGACCGTCCGCTGGTAGCGCAACTGGAGCAGCCGGCGCCGGAGGACGACGTGAACCATCGGGGACAGGTACCGACGGTTCACCGTGAACCATCGGGGACAGGTACCGACGGTTCACCGCGAGGCGCAGTCCCACCCGCCGTCAGCGAAGGGGACGCGGAGCGACCGTCCGCTGGTAGCGCAACTGGAGCAGCCGGCGCCGGAGCACCCCTCCGACGATCAGGGCACCGACGAGGAGGGCCACCCAGTGTCCGGTGGCGATGGCCAGCACGAGGGCGATCGGCCAGACCAGGGCGACGATCGTCCGGAGCCGGGATTCCTCGGCGCTCGGCGGCGCCACCGTCCGGGAATGCCCCGTCCAGGGAGCAGCCGGCAGCACCGTGCCGGACACCGTCGGCTCCGCCGTGCCGAAACGCGGCTGCTCCCAGCGGTTCTCGCCGACGCCGTACTGCTGGGACGCGTCGTACTGCTGGGGCGTCTCGTACTGCTGGGTGGGGCCGATGCTGCTCATGCGTTCCACGGTACGCGCGGGACGCGAGCGGCCCATCGGGTGGATCCTGCATCCGTCCCTGACCGCGAACCTGGTTGTCCGGCCAGTGTTGGCCGGTAGGCACGCGTCCCCGGCTCTGGCAGAGTAGGTGCGGTTTGGCGTGCGGTCCGCGTCCGGACGCCGGCGAAGAGGGAGACAACACGTGCGGGTGGTTCAGAAGTTCGGCGGGTCCTCGGTGGCGGACGCCGAGAGCATCAAGCGGGTGGCCGGCCGGATCGTCGCGACCCGATCGGCCGGCAATGAGGTCGTGGTGGTGATCTCGGCGATGGGCGACACCACCGACGAGCTCCTCGACCTCGCCCAGCAGGTGTCGCCCAACCCGCGTCCCCGCGAACTCGACATGCTGCTCACCGCCGGCGAGCGGATGAGCGCGGCCCTGCTGGCGATGGCGATCAACGACCTCGGCGCGGACGCCCGGTCGTTCACCGGCTCGCAGGCCGGCGTGATCACCACCGGCACCCACGGCGACGCCCGGATCATCGACATCACCCCGGGACGGATCGTCTCCGCACTCAGCGAGGGCGACATCGTCATCGTCGCCGGCTTCCAGGGGGTCTCCCAGACCACCAAGGACGTCACCACGCTGGGACGGGGTGCCTCCGACACGACGGCGGTCGCCCTGGCCGCAGCCCTGGACGCCGCCTACTGCGAGATCTACTCCGACGTGGACGGGGTCTTCACCGCCGACCCGCGGATCGTCCCCGGCGCCCGGCGGATCCCCGAGATCGGCTACGAGGACATGCTGGAGCTGGCCGCCAACGGCGCCAAGATCCTGCACCTGCGCTGCGTCGAGTACGCCCGGCGCGAGAACGTCCCGGTGCATGTCCGCTCGTCCTTCTCGGACCGGCCGGGCACCTGGGTGAAGGACATGAACGAGGAGGACGGCATGGAGCAACCGCTGATCACCGGGATCGCGCACGACCGCAGCGAGGCCAAGATCACGATCGTCGGGGTGCCCGACCGGGTCGGCGAGGCCGCGGACATCTTCACCGCCGTCGCGGACGCGGACATCAACATCGACATGATCGTCCAGAACGTCTCCTCCGGCGACGCGCACGCCACCGACATCTCCTTCACCCTGGCGCAGTCGGACGGCGCGAAGGCGATCGCGGCGCTGGAGGCGGTGAAGGCGCGGATCGGCTTCACCGACGTGGTCTACAACGACCAGGTCGGCAAGGTGTCGGTCGTCGGCGTCGGGATGCGCTCCCACCCCGGCGTCACCGCCCGGTTCTTCCGCGCGCTGGCCGAGGCCGGGATCAACATCGGGATGATCTCCACCTCCGAGATCCGGATCTCGGTCGTCGTCGACATCGCCGAAGTGGACGCCGCCGTCCGCGCCGGGCACACCGCGTTCGGCCTGGACGCCGAGGGCGAGGCCGTCGTCTACGCCGGCACCGGCCGCTGATCCGGTCGGCCTAGACTGGCAAGGTGATCTTCAAGCGCGTCGGCGACACCCGCCCCTATCCCGAGCACGGCTACGTGCAGAAGCAGTGGGCGGCGATCGCGCCGCAGCAGGTGCGGTTGGACGAACTGGTCACGATCAAGCGCACGCTCGACCTGGAGGCCCTCCTGGACGAGGATTCGACCTTCTACGGCGACCTGTTCGCCCATGTCGTGTCGTACGACGGTGAGCTGTTCCTCGAGGACGGCCTGCACCGCGCGCTGAGGGCTGCGCTGCAACAGCGCCAGACCATGCACGCCCGGATTCTGGAACTCAAGTAGTCTTGGCGCCGCGCCCGGCGACGACAGGAGGACGGTGGACCAGCTGACCCAGGTGATCCGGATCCTGAAGACCCCGGTGACGCTGATCGCCCTGCTCGCGCTGCTCTTCGGCGCCGGCTACTGGGGCTACAAGGCCGTCACCACCGACACGGGCAAGCCCGACGTGAAGTGCGTCATGACCGACGTCGGCGGCGAGTTGACGCCGAAGTCGGTCCAGGTGCGCTCGCTCAACGCTGGCGCCAGCGGCGGGAAGGCGAAGGAGACGGCGAACTTCCTGCGGTCGTACGGCTTCACGGTGATCCGGGTGAACAACGCCGACGACGACGAGTTGGTGGCCGGCACGGTGGTGGTCGGCAACGCCGCGTCCGACCCGGAAGTGCGGCTGGTGATGCAGTTCTTCCCCGGATCCGTCGCCAGGGGTGACGGTCGCGACGATCATGTGGTGGACGTGCTCATCGGCCAGGGCTACCAGACGGCGGCCAAACCCGTCACGACCCTGAAGGTGGACGGGCCGGTGTGCCTGCCGCCGCCGCTCACCCCCTCGGCATCGGCGAGCGCCGGCTCCGCCCTGCCATCGCCGAGCACCTCCCCTTCGAAGAAGTAGAGCTCAGCGCGCCAGCCAGTGTCCGAGCCGGCCGCTGGCGGAGATGCTCCGCAGCCGCTCCTCCACCTTCCGGCGGTCGTCGCCGTTGGTGACGATCAGCAGGTCGTCCCCGCTGCGGACGATCCGGTCGGGCCCGACCGGGAACGGCTCCCCGTCCCGGACGATCAACGTGACCACCGAGGTGCGGGGCAACCGGAGTTCGCGGATCGTCACCCCGTGCAGCTTGGAGCCCGGCGGGACGTGCACCTGCATCATGTCGGCGGCGATCGTGTCGAGCGGCGCGAACTCGATCTCGACGTCGGTCGCGTCCTCTCCGTTCGAGACGTGGAGCAGCCGCGCGACCCACGGCAGCGTCGGCGCCTGCAGGAGGGTGAACACGACGACGAAGACGAAGACGATGTCGAACAGCGCCTTCGCGCCGGGAGCCCCCGCCGCCAGCGGGACGGTTGCCATGATGATGGGGACGGCGCCGCGGAGGCCGGCCCAGGAGACGAAGGCCTGCTCACGCCACGGCAGGCGGAACCAGATCGTGCAGGCGAACACGGACAGCGGCCGGGCCACGAAGGTGAGGACGACGCCGACGGCGATGCCGGCCAGGCCGGTGCTCCAGGTCACTTGCAGCGGCTCGGACAGCATCCCCAGCATGACGAACAGCCCGATCTGGGCGATCCAGCCGATGCCCTCCGCGAACGAGCGGGTGGCGTGCCGGTGCGGCAGCTTGCCGTTGCCCAGCATGAACGCGGTCACGTACACGGCGGCGAACCCGGAGACGTGCTCGATGCTGCCCAGTCCGTAGGCGAGGACGGCCCAGCCCAGCGCGGCCAGCGGGTACAGGCCGGACGCCGGCAGCGCGATCCGCCGCAGCACCCAGACTCCGAGCCAGCCCAGGATCGCGCCGGTGACCACGCCTCCGATCAGTTCGAGCAGGATCAGGCTGACCATCCAGACCGGGTTGTCGGCGGAACTGGTGCCCATCGCCCAGCTGGTCGCCGTGGCCACGAGCAGCACGATCGGGGCGTCGTTCAGGCCGGACTCGGCCTCCAGGGTGGCCCGCAGCCGCGGTGGCAGCGGAACCCGTCGCAGCACGGAGAAGATCGCCGCCGCGTCCGTCGGCGAGGTGATCGCGCCGAGTAGGACGGCGGTCGGCAGGTCGAGGCCCAGGACGAAGTGGGCGAAGGCAGCGACCACGACGACGGACACCCCGACGCCGACCGTCGCCAGCAGGATCGCGGACGGGAGCGCGCCCTTGATCTCCGACCACTTGGTGGTGAAACCGCCCTCGGCCAGGATCAGGACCAGGCCGGCGAAGCCGAGCGAGTGCGCGAGGCTGGCGTCGTTGAACTCCAGCCCGAGGTAGCCGACGGCCATGCCGAGGCCGAGGAAGAGCAGCAGCGACGGGAGACCGAACCGGGCGCCGAGCCGGGCTGCACCGATCGAGGCGAGGAGCACGGCAGCACCGAGCAACAACACCTGATCGAACTGCACGCGCGCCTCCTTGCGCGAAGAATAGCGTCCTGAAACTCCGCAGGTTTCCCCGGACTTTCTGCAGCGTTCCGGACACGGCGCCGCCCTCGCCCGCATAGGGTCGGAGACATGACCGGGCCAGTACCGCCGGATCCGCAGTACCTCGGGTCTGACCATGACCATCCAGACGGCCGAGACCATCCAGACGGCCGAATCGTCCGCGGCGACAACCGACGCGCCGCCATCCTGGACGCGGCCACCCGCGAGTTCGGGAGGCGCGGCTACGAGAGCGCCCGGATCGCCGACATCGCGCGAGCCGCGGGGGTGACCGACGCCGGGCTCCTGCACCACTTCGCGACCAAGCGACACCTGTTCCTCGCGGTCGTCGAACTGCGGGAGCAGGTCTACGGCCCCGTCCCCGACCTCAGCGCGGTCACGGCGCGGGCAGCGATCGACGGATTCATCGCGACCGCAGTCCGCGCCGAACAGAGTCCCCACCTCCTCCGCTTCCGCGCGATGCTGTCCGGCGCGACCGGCATCGAGGGGCACCCCGTCGAGGGCCGGGAGGGCCAGAACCTCCGTCGGGGACTGGCCGTGCTGGAGCCCATCTTCGCCGCGGCCGTCGAGCGCGGTGGGGCTGCGGGGCCGCCGTCACCGCCGCGGTGCTCGCGCGCACCGCCTATCTGGCCAGCGAGCCGACCCGGGCGATCACCGGGACCCCGGACGACGCGTTCTACTACCTGCGGCTGGCCAATAACTTCGTCCGGCTCGGTCACTGGACCTTCGACGGTGAGTCTGCGACATCGGGCTTCCACCTCCTGCACGGCTACCTCCTGGCGTTGGCCAACCTCGTCCTCGGCGACCGGGGCCTGGAGTGGATCACCATGCTTGTCGTGGTCAGCGTCTTCGCGTCCCTCTGCTTCGGGCTGGCCACGGTGCTGCTGGTCCGGGTGGCCCAACACCGCCTGAGCGTCGCGGCCGGATGGTGGGTGCCGGCGGTGATGCTGTCACCGATAGCGCTCGGGGTCAGCACGATGATGATGGAGTCACACCTGGTCGTCCTGGCCGGAGCAGCCGTCGTGTACGCGACCGCGGTCGGAGGGTGGACCGGCCGGTGGGGACGGGTCGGGTTGGTGGGTCTCGGTGTCATCGCCGCGACGACCCGGATCGACTTCGCGCTGCTCCCGGTCGTCGCCTGGCTGGCTCACCAGCTGCACGCCCGCACCGATCCGGAGGGCGCCCGGCGCGCCCTGCTGGTCGCGATCGGCGCCGTGGCCGGGTTCGTCGTCACCGTCGGGCACACCTTCGTCGTCTCCGGAACCCCGTTGCCGACCTCGGTCACCACCAAGCTGACCTGGTCGGCCGCCAGACCGATCGCCTTCTTCCAGCTCCTCCAGGCCTTCGACCTGGCGCTCCTGGCGCTGGTGCTCGTGGCTGCGATCAGCGCACTCCGCCAGGGCCGGGAGTTCTGGCTGACCAGCGAGCCGGTCACGCTCGGCAGTGTGCTCGCGATGCTCGGCTACGCGGCGTTCTACGCTACGGCCACCGCCGGCGCCGGACTGTGGTACGTGGCGTCACTGGTCGTTCCGATCGCGGTGATCCTGGCCAGCGTCGGCAAACAGGTCGCCGACCGCTGGAGCGCCCGCGCAGCCGCCGCCGTTGCCGTGGTTGCGTCCCTGGGCTGCCTCACCCCCGGGGTGGCCGGCCTGCAGACGATGACCTGGCCGTGGCACGTGAGCCTGCTGCATGCGGCCCAGTCGCTACGGGACGACTCCTCGATCGAGCACCTCGGGGCCTGGAACGCCGGCATCCTGAGCGTGATCTCCGGCAAGACGGTGACGAACCTGGACGGGCTGGTCGACGACCGCGCCGCGAGGGCGGCCTCTGGTCAGGCGAAGTTCGACTACCTCCGCGAACGCGGGATCGACGACCTGGCCGACGCCGCGCATCACGTCAACGACGGGGTCACCAACGCGGACACGCCGATCGCCCGCTGCTATCTCCCCGTCCGCATGCTCAGCGCGGCCGACGATCCGCCCAGCAGCAACGGGCCAGTCTGGTTGTTCACCTACCAGCCCGGCTGCAGCTGAGCCCGCCGGTCAGCCGAACAACTCCCGGGCGGCCGCGGCGGCGACCACTGCGTCCAGGTCGCCGCCGACCTGAGCGGTGACGGCTGCGGCGACGGCACCCTCGACCAGCGGGCCGTCGGCGAAGCGGACGTGGGCCGCCTCGTCGTCGTCCAGCAGGTCGAGGACCGACTCCACGGTCATCGTCGCCGACCCCAGATCGGTGAGGATCGCGACGTCGTGACCGGCCTGGCGCAGCTCGGTCACGGCGTCGCTCACCTTGTCGAAAGACGTGCCGATGCGTCCGTCGTCGGTTCCGCCGGCGGCGCGCAACTCCACGTCCTTGGCCATCTGGGAGGCCAGCTCGACAACCCCCTCGGCCAGCTGGACCGAGTGGGAGACAATCACCAGCGCGACGCTCACACCGCCTCCGCGGCGTCCGCGGCGGCGTTCAGGATGTACGCCGTCGAGGTCGCACCCGGGTCCTGGTGGCCGATCGAGCGCTCACCGAGGTACGAGGCCCGTCCCTTGGTGGCCTGCAGCGGGATGGTGGCTTCCGCGCCCTTGGCGGCCGCGTCTGCGGCAGCCCGGAGCGTGGCTGCCGGGGTCTCCCCGGCTGCCGCGGCAGCCTTGGCCGCCTCGAGCGCCGGCGTCCAGGCGTCCACCATGGTCTTCTCGCCGGTGGTGGCCTTGCCGCGGGCGACGATACCGTCCAGGGCGCCCTCGATCAGGGCGACCACCCCGTTGGCGTCGACGTCGCCCTCGATCGCCTTGGACGCGCGCAGGAACGCCGTGCCGTACAGCGGCCCGGCGGCGCCGCCCACCTTGGACATCAGCGTGGACGCGACGAGCTTGAGGACCCCGGCGACATCGTCGATGCCGCCCTCGTCCAGCTTGGCCACCACGGCCTTGAAGCCGCGGTCCATGTTCTCGCCGTGGTCGCCGTCACCGATCGCCCGGTCGAGGTCGATCAGCTCCATCCGGTGCTCTGCCAGGACGGCCTGGGCGTCGCGAATCCACGCGTCCGCCCAGGCCAGACTCAGTGCGTCGGTCACGCGCCCGTCCTCACAGCCCGCGGCGCAGTGCCGGGGTGAGCACCGGGGCGTCCCAGAGCTCGGTCAGCTCGTCGTCCAGCTTGAGGACGGTGATCGAGCAGCCCTGCATCTCCAGGCTGGTGATGTAGTTGCCGACCAGCGAGCGGGCCACCTCCAGCCCAGCGTCCTGCAGGAGCTTGCGGGCGTGGTTGTAGACGATGTACAGCTCGGCCTCCGGCGTCCCGCCCATGCCGTTGACGAACAGCAGCACCTTGCTGCCGGCCTCGGGCTTCATGTCCTCCAGGATCGGTGCGACCAGCATCTCGGTGATCTGGTCGGCCGGCGCCATCGGGACGCGGTGGCGTCCGGGCTCGCCGTGGATGCCGATGCCGATCTCGATCTCGTCCTCGCCGAGGTCGAAGGACGGCTTGCCGGCATGCGGGACGGTGCAGGCGGTCAGCGCCATGCCCATCGAGCGGACGTTGTCGTTGACGCGGGTCGCGATCGCGAGGACGCCGTCGAGGTCGTCGCCACGCTCTGCGGCAGCGCCGGCGATCTTCTCGACCATGACCGTGCCGCCGACACCGCGGCGTCCGGCCGTCCAGGTGGAGTTCTCGACGGCGACGTCGTCGTTGACGACGATCGCCTTGACCGCGATGTCCTCCATCTCGGCCATCTCGGCGGCGGTCTCGAAGTTGAGCACGTCACCGGTGTAGTTCTTCACGATGTGCAGGACGCCCGCGCCACCGTCGACGGCCTTGGTGGCCTCGAGGATCGGGTCGGGGGTCGGCGAGGTGAAGACGGCGCCGGGGACGGCGGCGTCCAACATGCCCTTGCCCACGTAGCCGGCGTGCAGTGGTTCGTGGCCAGAGCCGCCACCAGAGACCAGACCGACCTTGCCCTTGACCGGTGCGTCCGCGCGAACGACGTAGTCAGGATCGAAATGAACGGTGACCAGGTCACTGTGTGCCGCCTGGAACCCAGCCAGGGTCTCGGCCACGACGTTGGCCGGATCGTTGATCAGTTTCTTCACAGGGCTCTCCTTTGAGGCGCGTTGTGGGTGGGCACTGTCAACTCTGCCTCGTCCGCGCGCGGCGGGAAAGGGGCCCCGCTCCGCACTTTCGTTCACCGTGCACGGGTGTCGCTGAACGAGTGTCGGGCGGCCGGTGCTGTGGCGACCGATTCGGGAGCGGTCCGCGCCAGCCCGCGAGAGGAATTCCCCCTTGCGCGTCAGCCGCGAGGCCGGGCCATACTCCGCCATGAAGACCAGTCGACTCGAAGCGTTCAGCGACGGCGTGCTCGCCATCATCATCACGATCATGGTGCTCGAGCTGCGGGTGCCGGACGGGCCGGGGCTGCAGGCTCTCCTCGGCGTCGCGACCGGACTGCTGACCTACCTGCTGTCCTTCGTCTACGTCGGCATCTACTGGAACAACCACCACCACATGTTCCAGCTCGTCGGACGGGTCACCGGCGGCATCCTGTGGAGCAACCTCGCGCTGCTGTTCTGCCTGTCGCTGCTGCCGTTCACGACCGCGTGGATGGACGAGCAGCAGTTCGCGACGATCCCGGTCATCACCTACGGCGTGAACCTGCTCGCCTGCGCGGTCGCCTACTGGAACCTGCAGGCGGCCGTCACGCGCCGCCAGGGCCCGTCCGGCCCGCTCGCAGCGGCGCTCGGCCGCGACCTGAAGGCGAAGCTGAGCCCGGCGATCTACGTTGCCGGGATCCTCGGGACGCTCCTCGCGCCCTGGCTGGGAGTGGCGATCTACACGGTCGTCGCCCTCATGTGGCTCGTCCCGGATCGTCGCGTCGAGCGGTACATCGCCGAGCACGGCGTCGTCGACGGGTAGCCCAGATTCCGAACCGAGACGTCCCGAACCGAAATGGGACGGTTCCGGTTGCCGTCCACCTGGACGGGATCGGAACCGTCCCAGACTCGGGCCGGAGCCATTGGCGGTGGCGGAGGGATTTGAACCCTCGGAGGGTTGCCCCTCACGCGCTTTCGAGGCGCGCTCTTTCGGCCGCTCAGACACGCCACCGTCGGTGAGTGTAGCTAGTCAGCGCGGACGCGGGGAAATCGGGTCCAGGCCGCTCTCGCCCGGACGCAGTCCCGCGCGGAGCCGCCGAGGGCTCCCCCGCCGGGGTCCCCGGCGTGGCGTCCGGAGATCCCGGGTCGGAGCCCGGGATGACAAGGCCCAGCTGCCCGGGACAACGCCCGCGCAAGCCTGAACCGTCGGGGACAGGTACTTCGGTTCACCCGATCCCCTGAACCGTCGGGGACAGGTACCTCGGTTCACCCGACCCCCTGAACCGCCGGGGACAGGTACCTCGGTTCACCCGACCCCCTGAACCGCCGGGGACAGGTACCTCGGTTCACCCGACTCCCTGAACCGCCGGGGACAGGTACCTCGGTTCACCCGATCCCCTGAACCGCCGGGGACAGGTACCTCGGTTCACCCCAGCGTGGTTCAGCGATGCTGGGCAAAGAAGTCCTGCAGCACCCGGGCGCAGGCGTCCGCTTCGATACCGCCGACGACCTCGACGCGGTGGTTGAGCCGCGGGTCCCGGACGACGTCCCACAGGGACGCGACGGCTCCGGCCTTCTCGTCGTAGGCGCCGAAGACCAGCCGTCCGACCCGAGCCTGCACCAGGGCGCCGGCGCACATCGTGCACGGCTCGAGGGTCGCGACGAGCGTGCAGTCGTCGAGACGCCACGTGTGCAGCGCCTCGGCGGCCCGGCGAAGCGCCAGAACCTCGGCGTGAGCGGTTGGGTCACCGGTCAGTTCCCGCTCGTTGTGAGCGGACGCCACCGCGACGCCCGCCGCGTCCAGCACCACTGCGCCGATCGGGACGTCCCCGTGGTCGAGCGCGACCCGGGCCTCGGCGAGGGCCAGGCCCATGGCGTCGTCCCAGCGGCTCACTCGAAGGAGGACAGCGCCTTGGCGAACTCGCTCTTGAAGCCGAGCTTGGCTGCGATCCGTTCGACGAGGGTGGTGGAGTCCTCGTCGATGTCCTCCGCCATCGCCTCAAGTTCGAAGTCGGGCAGACCGGCGTCGGCGAGGATGTCCGCGTCCCCGATCGGGTAGGAGTCGTCGTCGCTGTCGTCGTCGGGCAGGTCGGCCTCGAGGAAGTCGGCTGCGTCCCGGGCGATCGGCCAGTCGTCGGCCGCGAGCGCGTCGGAGCAGAACACCTGTACCCGCTTGCCCCGCACCCGGACGAGCACGAACACCTCGTTGGCCACCGAGACCATGCCGACCGCCCCGGCGTCCCCGGGGATGCGGCGCAGTTGCTCGATGAGCCCGTCCAGGTCGTTGGCCAGGTCCAGGTCCAACGGCGTGGCAACCGGCTGGCCGTCCTCGCGGTAGCAGGCGATCACGAGGTCGATGTCGTCCTCGGTCGCGTCCTCCGGGTAGTCGTCCTCGTCGCCGTCGTCCTCGAGGTCGGCCTCGACCAGATCGTCCACTTCGTCCAGCCCCGGACGGTCGTCGCCGCGGTTGGGCAGCTCGAAATCGAAGTCGTCCGATTCGCTCACCACTGCCTCCTCTGCCGCTGAACCTCCATAGTCTCAGAAACTACCCGCCGGGGCACACCCCCGCCCCGGGCGGCGACCCCGTCCGAGGGCTGAGCGGACGCCGTCCGCCGGTTGCGAAGTCCGGGCACCCGCGCGCGGGCGTCCGGGCTTGTGCCAAGGTACCGGTGTGCAACTTCGCGTCATCGAACACCCCCTGGTGACCCACAAGGTCACGTTGCTGCGGGACGAGAACACCCCCAGCGCCACCTTCCGGCAGCTGGTCGAGGAGCTGGTCACGCTGCTCGCCTACGAGGCCACCCGCGAGGTGCGCGTCGAGGAGATCCAGGTCACCACGCCCATCACGACCACCACGGGGGTCGAGCTCAGCCGGCCGCGTCCGCTGGTCGTGCCGATTCTCCGGGCCGGCCTCGGCATGCTCGAGGGCATGATGCGGCTGATGCCGACGGCCGAGGTCGGTTTCGTCGGCATGGTGCGGGACGAGACCACGCTGCAGCCGTTCACCTACGCCGAGCGCCTGCCCAAGGACTTGTCCGGACGCCAGTGCTACGTGCTCGACCCGATGCTGGCGACCGGCGGTTCACTAGGGGGGACGGTGCAGTTCTTGGTCGACCGCGGCGCCGACCACATCACGTGCATCTGCCTGATCGCCGCGCCCGAGGGCGTCCAGCGGATGCGTGAGCTGGTCGACCCGATCGGTGTCCCCTGCACCCTGGTCTGCGCCGCCCTGGACGACCACCTGAACGAGGTCGGCTACATCGTCCCCGGCCTCGGGGACGCCGGCGACCGGCTGTACGGCCTGGCTCAGTAGCCGGACGACATCGTGGAGTGAACTTTCCTCCCGAGTTCAGGAGGCGAGTTCACTCTCTGCTGTGGTGGAGGAGGGGAGATGGAACTGACCGACGCCTTTCCGCCGTTCGGCCTGCGGATCGAAGCCGGGCCGCTGGTCCTGCGTCCGATCACGGACGAGGTGCTGCCCGAGCTGATCGGGGTGGCCCTCGCCGGTGTGCACGATCCCGAGTCGATGCCGTTCACCTCGCCGTGGACGGACGCGCCGGCCGACCAACTGCCGTTCAACTACGTCCAATACCACTGGGGTCTGCGGTCGAACTGGAGCCGCGACCGCTGGAGCCTGGAGTTCGCCGTCGAGCACGAGGGACGCATCGTCGGTTGCCAGGGCTTCGTCACCCACAACTACCTGGTCACCCGCTCAGGTGAGACCGGGTCGTGGCTGGGCCACGGGTTCCACGGCCGGGGCATCGGGACGGCGATGCGCCAGGCGATTTGCGCCTTCGTCTTCGACCACCTGGACGCGGACGAGATCTGCTCCGCCGCGTTCACCGACAACCCGGCGTCCAACGCGGTCAGCCGCAAGGTCGGCTACCGGCCCAACGGCGTCGTCCGGCAGACTCGGCGGCATGGTGAGTGGCAGGCGAGCCAGCGCTGGCTGCTGACCCGCGACACCTTCGTCCGCGGCGAGCCGATCACGGTCAGCGGAGCTGAGGAGTTTCGGAGGTTTGTCGGGCTGTCCTGAGCCCCCTGAGCCCCCGGAGCCCCCGGCCGGCCACAGCGCCCAGTGGCCCGCCGCGAACGGGATGCCAGGCCAGCATCAGAGCGTCCGTCGTCCTCCAGTAGGAAACGAGCGGCGCCAGTTCGGGAATCCAGTACCAGGCGAGCGCGACTGCGGCCCACAACCCGACAGCACCATCAACAGCGGAATGACAAGCAGCCTCGCGAGCACGAACCCGGTCGCAGCCGTGCCCAGGGCGACTGATCGGAGCGTATTGCGCACCGAGCCTGGGCGCTGCCGATGCGCCGAGATCGCCGGCTCGCCCTGTGGTCAGTCGGACGCGATGTCCCGGGCCAGCCCGTCCACGCGCTCGGCACCGGGGAGTTTCAGCAGCGACGCGCCGGGCAGCAGCAGCTTGGAGCCCCGGATGCCGGAGCCGATGCAGATCAGTTCGGTGTCGGCGACTGCTGCGTCCACCCACACCGGCCAGGACGCCGGCAGCCCGACGGGCGTGATGCCGCCGTACTCCATTCCGGATTCGGCCACGGCCAGGTCCATCGGCGCGAACGACGCCTTCCGGACGTCCAGCCGCCGCCTGACGACGTTGTTCACGTCCACCCGGCGGTGAGCGAGGGTCATGCAGCAAGCCCGCCGCTCGGCGTCCCCGCGTCTGCCGAGCACGAGGACGGCGTTGGCCATCACGTCCATCGGCAGGTCGTAGACCGCGCACAGGGTCTCGGTGTCGGCGTGCTCGGGGTCGATCTCGAACACCTTCGCCTCGGGGACGAAGCTGCGGACGGCTCCGAGCACGGACGCCGGCATCAGGTCGGGCCGATCGACGGCGGGGACGGGGGCGAGCTTGCCGAACATGGCCCTGAGTCCACGAAGCCCGGCGCGGGTCGCTGGGAAGCCAGCCTGAACCGAGGTACCCGTCCCCAACGGCTCAGGCGGTCAGTCGTGAACCGAAGTACCTGTCCCGAACGGTTCAGGCGGTCAGGTGTGAACCGAAGTACCTGTCCCCGACGGTTCAACGCGGCCCAGCCTGAACCGAAAGTACCTGTCCCCAACGGTTCAGGGGGTCAGGCTCCGAATGTCCGGCGGACCTTGCGCCAGGCCCTCCTGGGCAGGGTGTTCGCGCGCGCCTTGAGCGTCTTCTCCTGCTTGGCGACCTTCGCCTCCAGGCGCTTGACCCGATCCTCGAGCCCGAGCTCGGCCGGCGTCGGAGCGAACGGCGGCTGGTAGGCGCCCACAGCACGCGCCCGGTCGCCGTCGGCGTCCTGCCACAGCCAGCGCAGCCGGGACGCGACCTGGTCCGGGTCGGCGGTGAGCGGACGCAGCGCCCCGGGGTGCGCCGCCTCGGCCAGCACGGCGTCGTAGGCGGGGTTGGCCTTGCCCGGCTGGTGGATGTGCTCCAGGCCGTTGCGTTCGATGAAGGCCAGGTAGCGGTCGAAGTTCTCGGCGCGGACGCGGTTCATCGGTTCGGGGTCGGCCAGTTCGTAGAACCGGGCGGCGTCCCAGGGCTCGTCGATGACGTCGGCGATCATCCGATGCGGGATCTGGTGGTAGCGGCACAACTCCATCAGCCGGGAGTCGTGCGCGACCACCATCGCCGGCGTCCCGGCCATCAGGGCCGCGATCGTGCCGTGCATGCGGCTGCCGAGGCAGAAGTCGCGGGTGGCCATGAACTCCCGCCACGGTCGCGGGTCGGCGAAGAAGCGGACGCGGTCCTCGCGGTACAGCGGGTGGTCGATCGTCCCCGGGAGCCCCGCAGGGTAGTCGGCGATGGGCTTGCCCCACATCAGCAGGGCGGCCTCGGCCTGGTTCTGCGAGACGAAGACCAGGTCGGAGAAGTGGCTGTTGTCGGTGACCACCTTCTCGGTGCCGGGGATGCGGTGGTCGGCGTTGACGGCGATCGGGGAGTCGGGACGCAGCGCGTCCACCTTGCGTTCGATCACGGCGTCCCGGCCGGAGTCATGCATGGATGGGCAGCCGATGACGTCGATCTGGGAGTCGTGGAAGCCCAGGTGCAGCAGATAGGAGCGGGTGGCCTCGCCGCGGACGCCGATGGAGGCGGAGTGGTCGAGGACGGCGGAGATGAAGGCTCGCTGGTTGGCCTTCGCCTCGTCGTCGATCCAG
>Ga0209963_1001183_pt1 | contig 16488 bp, 11 predicted proteins | sample ThiBio_1000_biof_2_FD_183957 | JGI IMG/M metagenome (GOLD analysis project Ga0209963, IMG submission 183957) | Wastewater bioreactor microbial communities from Cape Town, South Africa - Thiocy_cont_1000_biof (SPAdes) | ecosystem: Engineered > Bioreactor > Thiocyanate-remediating >...
CTGCCATACACCTCGCCGTGGAACTCGTTGGTGCCTGACTTGGTCACCGCGGCGCTGGAAACCTGGTCGTATTCGGCCTTGTAATTGGAGGTAATGACCTTGTACTGGCCGATCGCAAGCTCCGGGAACGGATTGCCGCGACTGGCTTCCTGGCCGGTGATGCCGCCGCCGCGCACGTAGCCTTTCTGGCCCACGCCATCGATATACACGTTGATGGCGTTGCTGTTCATCGCGCCGCTTTGCAGCGAGGTGTTGCCATCCTGCGAGGTCGTGAAGATCATGCCCGGCACGGTGTCGGCGAACTCCAGGAAGTTGCGGGTGGTCTGCGGCAGCGTCTGGATCTGGTGCAGTGAGACGGTCTCGCCGACCTGCGAGGTCTTGACGTCCAGCAGCGGCGTGCCGACCACCTGCACGGTGGAGAGCGTCGGCGCTGCCGGGGTGGCGGCAGGCGCGGCCGCTGTGGAAAGGTTCAGCGTGGCCGTGGATGCGACCGACAGGGTCGCCGTTTGTTCGGTTCCGGGACCGGCATCGACTCGCCAAGTGCCGGGTTGCAGGCCCACCAGCACGTAGCTGCCGTTTCCGGAGGCCTTGGTGACGCGCACCTCTCCGGTGGCGACGTTGCGCGCGGTGATCTGCGCGTTGGGCGGCGCGGTGCCGCGCAGGTTGGCGTTCGCGGTTTGCGCCCAGGCCATCGTGGGCAGCGTCAACGTCGCGGTGACCGTCCCCGTGATCAGCGCCGCCAGCAGTTTTTTCCGCAACCTCGTTTGGTTCTTCATAACCCCTCCAGCGCACAGTCGGATGATCAGTTGTGTGTGTGGAACTCATTCCCCTTGCGTACGGCCGCGTTCGCCCGCGATCCGCACGAGGCGCGTACCACCACCTCGCACGCCATCGTGGTCACGTCCGTGGCCGGTGTCTCCGGTGTTGCCATTTGCGTTACCAGCCGCTCCAGCGCGGCATGTCCGAGTTCGGCGATCCGCACCCGCACGGTGGTCAGCGGAGGATGCGTGTAGCGGGCGATGGGGATGTCGTCGAAACCGGCCAGCGCGATTTCCCCGGGCACGTTCACGCCGGCCTCGTTGAACGCCGACAGGCAGCCGATCGCCATCATGTCGTTGGCGGCGAACACCGCGTCGGGGCGCTTGCGCGCCGCCAGCAGCGTGCGACCCGCCCGGTAGCCCGATTCCTCGCTGTAATCGCCCTGCAGGTAGCGCGCGGTCACGCCGCGGCGGCCGGCGATGGTCTCGTCGAAACCGCGGCGACGTTCGCGCGCGTCGAAGTTGGCGGCGGGCCCCTCGATGAAGGCCAAGGCGCGATGACCGCTCGTGAGCAGGTGCTCGGTCATCGCGCGCGCGCCGCCGTGATCGTCGTTGTTGACCCGCGCGCAGCGCCGCTCGCGCAAGGCGCTGTCCAGCAACACCGCAGGCTGGGAATCGGAGAGATGCTTGCGCAGGAATCCACGCTCGACGTGCGGCGACATGATCAGGAGACCATCGACCCGGCCCTGCATCGCGCGCAGCGCGGCGGCGGCTTCGTCGGCGTCGCCGTGCGAGCTGGAAACCAGAAGGTGCAATCCATGCGCGCGCGCCGCAAGGTCGATGCCGCGGATCAACTCGGAGAAGAATTCGCCGAACAGGTCCGGCAGCAGCGCGCCCACCGCCTGGGTGCGGCGGGTGACCAGGCTGCGCGCCGCGCCCAACGGCACATAGCGCAAGCGTGCGACCGCCCGCTCGATGCGCGTGCGCGTTGCCGGGGTGACCTCGGCAGTGCCATTCAATGCCCGTGACACGGTAGCCACCGAAACCTTCGCCTCCCGGGCGACGTCTTTGATCGTCACCACCACGTGGCCCCCTTCGGTGCGAATCCCTGCGGGACGCACCACCCGGCGCGTCGGTCGCGTGGCAATGTAAACGTTTTCATTGCAGATTGCAAAATCGGCCCGTTCATGTTTTCAAGTCAGTGCAATTCGACTACCACCAGTCCCTGTGGCGGAATGTCGATGGACAGTCGACCGTCATGCAGCGGCAACTGTTCTGGTGGAGCGGCCCTTCCGGCTGCGCGCAATTGCGCGATCTGTTCGCGGTTGGGAAACGCGGGGCAGCCCATGCGGTGATACGCGGCGAGCACGTTGCCATGGTCGGCGTCCAGGCGCCAAGCCGTTGCTTGCGCGTGGGCGGGAAGGTGCGACACGTCGACGGCAAAATGTTTGCTCGTGCCTTCCACCGCGCCCGGCATGCAGGTGTCGGGCGCGTCGTTCAAAGGCGGTGTGTAGTTCCACAGCGCCAACACCAGCGTGCCGTCGGGGCGACGCGTCGCCAGTGCCGAATCCGAGGCGATTTGCAACCGGGTGTCACCGAGTCGATGCAGCATCGCGAAGGCGTTGAAGGATGGCTTGGGGATGCGATACGGGGCGATCAGGCCGAAGCCGCCGTAGAACGGCCGCTTCGGCACGCCCTGTTCTTCGAACACGTCGGAAAAGGTCCAGTAGCTCATCATGCTGACCTTGCCGGCGCAGGCGCGGATGGTGTTGGCCAGCCACGGCCCCATGAATACGCTGTCTTCGACCGCGGGGATGTTGCGGTAGGATGCGTTGTACTCGCTGTAGATCAACGGCATGTCCGGGTAGGGCGATGCCTCGATCTCGCGATGTGCCTTGTCCACCGCGCGGCAGACCATGTCCCTGCGCGCTATGGATTCCCGTTTGCCGAACACGTTTTCGGCGGTGTCGTCGCCGTAGACGTGGGTGCTGACGAAATCGACGGGAACCCGCGCGGCGTGGGTGTGTTCGAGGAATGCACCGACCCAGGCCGTTTGCGCGGTGGCGGGGCCGCCCACGCGCAAACGCGGGCTGACCGATTTCAATGCGCGCGCGGTGTGGTCGTACAGCTTGAAGTAGCTGGATTGCCTTGGCGAACCGGCCCAGAAGCCGAGGTTCGGCTCGTTCCATACCTCGAAATACCAACTGGCCACCTCGTCGATGCCGTAGCGCGCGATCAGGTGCCGCGCGAATGCGCGGATCAAGTCGTCCCATTCGGCATGGCTGCGCGGCGGCGCGACGTTCGGGTGGTAGGCGAAGGGATGCAGCGCCGCGCGGTCGGACGTCAACGCCGTGGGCATGAAGCCGAGCTCGACGAACGGTTTCACGCCGCGCGCCAGCAGGCCATCGTAGATCTGGTCGACATAGGTGAAGTTGTAGGCGAGCTTGCCGTCGCCATTGCGCTCGACCACGCCGACATCGTCGTCGAGGATGCCGTGGAAGCGCACGTAGTCGAATCCGGTCGCCCGATCCACGTCCTCGAGGTCGCGGCGGTAATCGTCGCGCAGTGCCAGGGTGGCGCGGCCCGATCCGAACATCCGTTCCCAGAAGTGCGGGAACGGCGTGCCCGGCGCCGTGGCGTCGACGTGGATTTCGACGCTGGTGGCCGGGCCGGCACCGGTCGCCGCCGCGGAGCTGGACAGCGTGAGCAACGCAAACGTGCCCGCCAATATCCAAAGGCGCTTCATGAGGTTCACGTGCCATCCCTCCCGCGCTGCAGGTCGCAATTCCAGACCGCCATCGTTGCCCTGATGTAAACGTTTACATCAGGGCGGCGAGTCTGCAACGGCCCGCCGGGTTCGTCAAGCGGACGACGGGTTCGCGAACTGCGGGCCGGGATCGCCGGCGCAACCGTCAGGCGGCGGCGCGGCTTTCCAGCATCGCCACCGCGGGCAGCGTCTTGCCTTCGAGGAACTCGAGGAACGCGCCGCCGCCGGTCGAGATGTAGGACACCTTGTCTTCGATGCCGTACTTGTCGACCGCGGCGAGGGTGTCGCCGCCGCCCGCGATCGAGAACGCGTTCGAATCCGCGATCGCGCGCGCCAGCGTCTCGGTGCCGTGCCCGAACGCGTCGAACTCGAACACGCCGACCGGGCCGTTCCACACCACCGTGCCGGCCTTGGCGATCAGCGCGGCGTAGCGCCTGGCGGTATCGGGGCCGATGTCGAGGATCATCTCGTCGTCGCCCACTTGATCCACCGCCTTGATGGTGGCGGGCGCGTCGGCGGCGAAATTCGGTGCCACCACCACGTCGGTCGGAATCGGCACGTCGGCGCCGCGCGTCGATGCGGCCGTGATCACCTTGCGCGCCGCGTCCAGCAGGTCGGCTTCGTACAGCGACTTGCCGACCTTGTGGCCGGCCGCGGCGATGAAGGTGTTGGCAATGCCGCCGCCCACGATCAGCTGGTCGACTTTCTGCACGAGATTTTGCAGCAAGTCGAGCTTGGTCGAAACCTTGGAACCCGCCACGATCGCCAGCAGCGGTCGCGCCGGATCCTGCAGCGCTTTGCCCAACGCGTCGAGTTCGGTGGCGAGCAGCGGCCCCGCGCAGGCGGTGTCGGCGAATCTGGCGACACCGTGCGTGGAAGCCTGCGCCCGATGCGCCGTGCCGAAGGCATCCATCACGAACACGTCGCACAACGCGGCGTATTTTTTCGCCAACGCTTCGTCGTCCGATTTCTCGCCCACGTTCATGCGGCAGTTTTCCAGCAGCACCACCTCGCCGGGTTGCACGGCGACGCCGCCGAGGTAATCGCGTTCCAGCCGCACCTCGCTGCCAAGTTGTTCCGCGAGCCACGCCGCGACCGGCTTGAGCGATTGCGCCTCGTCGAACTGGCCTTCCCTGGGACGGCCGAGGTGCGACATCACCAGCACCGCGGCGCCGGCATCGCGCGCGGTGCGGATGGTCGGCAGGGCGGCGTCGAGGCGTTGCGTGGACGTGATCCGGCCATCCTGGATCGGCACGTTTAGGTCTTCCCTTATCAGCACGCGTTTGCCGCTGAGATCGAGATCGGTCATGCGGATGAAGGCCATTGGCGGGCTCCGATGTTGCAAGTGTTGACGAGCCCCGCATTGTCGATGGCGCGCCGATTCCGTGCAATTGCGCTACGCTGGACGTTTGCGAATTCAACAGGGACCGCCATGCCGCCGATGAGAACCTTGTACAGCTACTGGCGGTCCAGCGCCGCCTATCGCGTGCGCATCGCGCTGAACCTGAAAGGCATGGATTACGTGATCGCCCCCGTGCACCTGGTACGCAATGGCGGCGAGCAGCATCACGAGGAATATCGCGAATTGAATCCGCAGCAGCTGGTGCCGGTGCTGGTGGATGGCGACAACGTGATCCGCGAATCGCTCGCGATCATCGAATACCTGGAGGATGCCTATCCCGACAATCCGCCCGTCCTGCCGCGCGGCGCGCTGGCCTGCGCGCGGGTGCGCGCGCTGGCGCAGATGATTGCTTGCGACATCCATCCGATCGGCAACCTGCGCGTGTTGCAGTACCTCGTGCGTGAACTTGGTGCCAGCGACGAGCAGAAACTCGCATGGTCGCGGCACTGGATCGAGATCGGTTTCGACGCGATCGAGAAAGTGCTCGCCGCGCGCGAGCAGCCCGGCGTGTTCTGCGAAGGCAATGTGCCGACGCTTGCCGATTGCTGCCTGATCCCGCAGGTCTACAACGCACGCCGCTTCGGTGTTTCGCTCGACGCCTATCCCATGATCGCGCGGATCGACGCGCTGTGCGCCGGCATGGAGGTTTTCGCGCGCGCCGCGCCGGAAGCGCAGGCGGATGCACCCGCCACCTGATCTTCTTCCCCCTTCGCTTGCGAAGGGGGATCGAGGGGGATGATATTGGGGTGCTCGACAGTGCCTGGTATTGCACACACCACATCCCCCCGCTGCTGACTGCTTGCGCAGTCAGCAGCGACCCCCTTCCTCCGGAAGGGGGTGACCAGTCAGCCCACGAACTTGCGCGCGTTGCGGAACATCCGCATCCACGGCGAATCCTCGCCCCATTCGCGCGGGTGCCAGCTCATCTGCAGCGTGCGGAACACGCGTTCCGGATGCGGCATCAGGATGGTGACGCGGCCGCGGGCGGCGGTGAAACCGGCAAGCCCTTCGGGCGAGCCGTTCGGGTTGTAGGGGAAGGTTTCGGTTGGCTTGCCGCGGTTGTCGACGAAGCGCACGCAGGCGGTGGCCTTGCCGGCCTTGTGGCCATCGGCGAATACCGCGCGGCCTTCGCCGTGCGCGGTGACGACCGGAATGCGCGAGCCGGCCATGCCACGGAGCACGATGGATTCGGTGTCCAGCACTTCCAGCGTCACCAGCCGCGCCTCGTACTGTTCCGACGCGTTGCGCGCGAAGTCGGGCCAGTGCTCGGCGCCGGGGATGATGTCCTTCATGTGCGCAAGCATCTGGCAGCCGTTGCACATGCCGACTGCGAATTTCGCCTCGTCGGCGAAGTACGCGGCGAACTGCTCGCGCAACTCATCGTGGTACAGGATCGACGCGGCCCAGCCGCGGCCCGCACCCAGCACGTCGCCGTAGGAAAACCCGCCGCAGGCGGCGAAACCGGCGAACTCGGCAAGCTTGCGGCGCCCACTGACGAGGTCGCTCATATGTACGTCGATGGCATCGAATCCCGCGCGGGTGAATGCGGCCGCCATCTCGACCTGGCCGTTGACGCCCTGGTCGCGCAGCACCGCGACGCGCGGCCGCGCGCCCTTCGCGATGTACGGCGCGGCAACGTCCAAGGCGGGGTCGAACGCGAGTTTCGCGTTGATGCCGGGATCGGCGTCGTCGATGCGCCAATCGCGTTCGGCATCGGCGCTGGCCGGATTGTCGCGCAAGCGCTGCATCGCGTGGCTGGTTTCGTGCCAGGCGCCGATCAGCTTCTGCCAATTCCACTTGGCGACGGTTTCGTCACCCGAGTACAGCTTGATGCCGAGTTTCGGCTTGGGCCGTGCGACCACGTGCGCCATGTCGGCGAGTCCGTTGGCGGCGACCAGCGCCGCGAATGCCGCGTGGTCGTTCTTGCGCACTTGCACCACCGCGCCGAGTTCCTCGTTGAACAGCGCGCGCAACGCGCCGTCGGCCCAGCCGTCCAGGAAGATTTCCAGTCCGCAGTGGCCGGTGAACGCCATTTCCAGCAAGGTCACGATCGCGCCGCCATCGGAACGGTCGTGGTAGGCGAGCAGCAGGTTCTGTTTTTCCGCAGCGCGCACCAGTGCGAACAAGGCGCGCAAGCGTGCGGGATCGTCGAAGTCGGGCGGCATCCCGCCACGGCGGTCGAATGCCTGTGTCAGCACCGAACCGCCCAGGCGATCGCGGCCCGCGCCGAGGTCGATGAGCCATAGTTCGCTGTCGCCCACATCCGTCCTGAGTTGCGGCGTCAGCGTGCGGCGCGCGTCGGCGACGCGCGCGAACGCGCTGACGATCAGCGAGACAGGCGCGATGGTGCGTTGTTCGCGCTCGCCGTCGTGCCACAACGTGCGCATCGACAGGGAATCCTTGCCGACCGGGATCGATACGCCGAGTTTGGTGCACAGCTCGGATGTCGTCTGCACCGCGTCGAACAGCGCGGCGTCCTCACCCGCGTGGCCGATCGCGGCCATCCAGTTGGCCGACAGGCGGACTTCTTCCAGTGCCTCGACCGGCGCCGCGAGGATGTTGGTGATGGCTTCGCCCAGCGCCAGTCGCGCCGAGGCCGCACCGTCCAGCACCGCGACCGGCGCGCGTTCGCCCATCGCCATGGCTTCGCCCGCGTAGCCATCGAAGTCGGCCAGCGTTACCGCGCAATCGGCGACCGGTACCTGCCATGGCCCGACCAGTTGGTCGCGCGAGCACAAGCCACCGACGCTGCGGTCGCCGATGTGGATCAGGAACGCCTTGTCGGCCACCGCAGGCATGCGCAGCACGCGCTCGATGGCTTCGTCGAGGCCGATGTTGCCGAGGTCGGGGATGATTTCGAGCTGCGGCTTGATGCGCGTGGCGTCGCGCTGCATCTTCGGCGGCTTGCCCAGCAGCATCGCGAGATCGAGGTCGATCACTATTTCTTTTCGTTCCCCCGCTTGCGGGGGAAGGTGCCCGAGGGGCGGATGGGAGGCATTTTGCGAACGCGAAACGACGAGTCGTTGTTCCTGCGTTGCGGTGCCCACCACCGCGAACGGGCAGCGCTCGCGTTCGCACAGCGCGCGGAACCCGTCGAGGTCGGCGGGCCGCACCGCCAGCACGTAGCGTTCCTGCGATTCGTTGCACCAGATCTGCATCGGCGAAAGTTGCGGGTCGTCCGACGGCACCTGGTCGAGGTCGATCTCGCCGCCGACACCGGCATCGTGCAGCAGTTCGGGGATTGCGTTCGACAAGCCGCCCGCGCCGACGTCGTGGATCGCGACGATGGGGCTGGCGTCGCCCTGCGCGCAGCAGGCGTCGATCACTTCCTGGCAACGGCGCTGCATTTCCGGGTTGTCGCGCTGCACCGAGGCGAAATCGAGCTCCGCGCTGGATGCGCCCGCCGCCATCGACGAGGCGGCGCCGCCACCGAGGCCGATCAGCATCGCGGGGCCGCCCAGCACGATCACCGCGTCGCCGGGTGCGAGCTTGTTCTTGTTCACCAGCATCGGGCGCACGTTGGCGACACCGCCGGCCAGCATGATCGGCTTGTCGTAGCCGTGGCGCATGCCGGGTTTGCCGGTTTCGAGTTCGAAGCTGCGGAAGTAACCGGCCAGGCAGGGCCGTCCGAATTCGTTGTTGAAGCCGGCGGCGCCGAGTGGGCCGTCGCGCATGATTTCGAACGCGGTCGCGACGCGCGGTGGCAACGGGCGTTGCTCTTCCCATGGCCGCGGCAAGCCGGGGATGCGCAAGTGTGAAACGGAAAAGCCGGTCAGGCCGGCCTTGGGCTTGCCGCCGCGACCGACCGCGCCTTCGTCGCGGATCTCGCCGCCGGAGCCCGTCGCCGCGCCCGGCCACGGCGAGATCGCGGTTGGGTGGTTGTGGGTTTCCACCTTGATCGCGTACGGGATCGCTTCCTCGTGCCGGCGCCAGGTGCCGTCGGCGTCGGCGAAGAAACGCGCGCCTTCGGAACCCTCGATCACCGCTGCGTTGTCGCTGTAAGCCGACAGCGTGTACGCGGGCGAAGCAGCATGGGTGCGGCGGATCAGGCCGAACAGCGTCGCGTCCTGTTGCGTGCCGTCGACGCTGAAGCTCGCGTTGAAAACCTTGTGCCGGCAGTGCTCGGAATTGGCCTGTGCAAACATCACCAGTTCGGCGTCGGTCGGATCGCGGCCGAGTTTCGCGTAGTTGTCGGCAAGGTATTGCACCTCGTCCGGCGCAAGCGCCAGGCCGAGTTCGGCGTTTGCCTGTTGCAACGCGGCGCCGGCATCGCCACCCAGGGCCACGCTGCCCAGTGCGCCGGGCGTGCCTGCTGCGAAAATCCGCGGTGCTTCGGCAAGCGTGCGCAGCACCGATTGGGTCATCGGGTCGTGCAGCACGTCGGCAATGGCGGCAAACGCGGGATCGCCGGCGTCGGGCAGCTTGTCGATCAGGAATGCGGTACCGCGTTCCACGCGCGTGACCGCGATGCCGACGTGGTGGAGGATGTCGGTGGCCTTCGACGACCACGGCGACATGGTGCCGAGTCGCGGCACCACCCACAATGACGCATCGGCGGGCGGCGCTTCGGTCGCGTCCAGCACTTCGGCGAGTCGCTTGTGCAACGCGGGCGACAGCGCCGCCGATTGCACGAAATACACGTGGCGCGCGCCACGCACGCGGGCACCCTTGGCGAACGCACCGATGCGCTGGTTGAGTCGGTCGAGACGGAAATCCGACAGGGCGCTGCGCCCGTCGAGGACGATCATGGCGATGGGGAACCGCTGCCGGAAAGAACCCGGTATTTTATCAGCTATCGGAACGCCTAGCCGCCATACGGTTTGGAATGTGCCGACTTCAGTCGCCGCAGCAGTTCGTCCGGATCGACATAACCGCCCAGCACCACGCCGTTGTCGGCGATGACGGTGGGGGTGCCATCGACGCCGAGGTCGATGCCGAGGTTGAAATCGTGCGCGACCGGCGATTGGCACTCGGCGTTGCGCGGCACGTCGCCTGCGAACGCGCGGGTGAGTGCGGCGTGGCGGTCGCTGGCGCACCAGACGTCCACGGCCTTCTGCGCCGAGGGCGTGCCGAGCCCGCTGCGCGGCCAGAACAGATAGTCGACCGCGATGCCGAGCTTGTTCATTTCGGCGATGTTGGCGTGGAATGCCTTGCAGTAGGGGCAATCGACGTCGGTGAACACGGTTACCGTGTACTTCGGATTGGTCGGCGCGAAACGGATCATCTGGCTGCGGTCGAGCCTGGCGATGGCGTCCCGGCGCAGTCGGTTCATGGTCAGGCTGTTGAGCGGCGTGCGGGTCTTGACGTCGAACGCATCGCCCTGGATCGCGTAGCGGCCATCGCCGCTCATATACAGCACTTGTCCGCTGGCGATCACCTGGTACAGACCCGCGATTGGCATCGGCGCGATGACCTGCACCTTGGCGTGCGGTGCCATGTCGGCGATCGCGGCGGTGATGGCGCTGCGTACGGCGGGCGCGACCACGGTGGAAGCGGGTGCCGGTGCCGCCGCTACGGCGTCGCTTGCCGCAGCCTGGCTGCCGGACGAACAGGCGCTCGTCGCGGCGAGGACGAAGGCGAGTGTGCAGAGAAGTTTCAACATGGAGTGATCAGCGCGCACGGCCGCGTGCGCGGCAAGATGCGGCGATGCTAACACGTGGCGTTGGCATTCCGTGTGACCGGCACGACAGGTCAGGGTCGACGGACGCTAGAAGGTCAGCCACCAGCAGCCGCCCGACTCGACGACCCCGAAATTACGCGTGCTGCCATCGCTGCCGCCGGTGGAGATTTCGAAGCCGGTGGGCGGCGCGGTTGCGGAACTGCCTGCCGGGGCGGGTGCGGTGGTTGCAGGAACCGGGGCTTGTCCGACGAATGGCGGTCCCATTGCGTAGGCGATCGCGATACCGGCCAGGGGCTGTTTCAACCAGGCGGCCAGTGAGTGCAAGGTGGCGCGTGCGGATGCCTGGTCCATGCCTTGCCACAGGATCAAGCCCGCCAAGCGATTCACGTCATGGCTGGTGAAGGCATCCGCGATGGATCGCCGCAAGACTTCCGGCGATGCCGCGCACACGCCGCCGAAGCCGCCGACTTGCATGGACGCGCCGGCCGATGTCGCTGGCATCGGGGTGCCGCACGGTTGGCCCGAGAACACCGGTTCGCCGTGCGCGCCGATGCAACGGTAAACCTGTGCGTGCGTCAACGGCGCGCACGCGGCAAGGACAAGCAGGCACAATGTTTTCGACAGCAGGTGCATGGTGTCAGTCCAGGGCCAACGCTATCCCGGGTGGATCGCGTTGACAGGCCCTGGTCAGCGCAACCGGTCAGGCAGCAACGTGGACACGGATCGACACGGATAAAAGCAGGTTGCAAGCGCTTGATCCGCGTTTATCCGCGTGCATCCGTGTCAAAAAGTTTTCCAACACTGAACCGAGAGCCGTTCGGTTCATGTGCCGCCGTCCAGTCGCTGCAAAACCGCGGTGGTCGCCCGCGCGCGATTCAACGTGTAGACGTGCAGGCCCGGCGCGCCGCCATCCAGCAGTCGCTGGCACATCGCTGCGACCACGTCGGCGCCGAACTCGCGAACCGAATCGGCGTCGTCGCCGAACGCCGCCATGCGCTTGCCGATCCAGCGCGGGATTTCCGCGCCGCACATTTCCGAGAAGCGCCGCAGCTGTGCGAAGTTGGCGATCGGCATCACGCCGGGCACGATCGGGATCGTGACGCCGGTCGCGCGCGCGTCATCGACGAAGCGGAAATAGGCATCCGCGTTGAAGAAATATTGCGTGATCGCGCCATCGGCGCCGGCCTCGACCTTGGCCTTGAAATGTTTCAAATCCGCCTGCGCATGGTCGGATTGCGGATGGCATTCCGGATAGCACGCGACCTCGATGTGGAACCAGCCGTCGTGCTCGCGGCGGATGAAATCCACCAGGTCCGAGGCGTAACGGAAGTCGCCGGGCGAAGCCATGCCCGAGGGCAGGTCGCCGCGCAGCGCGACGAGGCGCTTGCAGCCGAGTTCGCGGTAGTCCGCGAGCAACGCGCCGATTTCCTCGCGCGATCCGCCCATGCACGACACGTGCGGGGCGACTTCCAACGCGTGCGTTTCGCGCAGGTGTCGCACCACGCGCGGCGTGTGCGTCAGCGTCGAACCACCCGCGCCGAAGGTGACGCTGACGAATTCCGGTGCCAGCGCCTTCAGCTTCGGCAGCGCGCGTTCAAGCTGCGCGCGCTGCTCGTCGTTCTTGGGCGGGAAGAATTCCAGCGAGATCGGGGTCATCGGTTGCGGCATCCTTATATCTTTCTATCAAGATAGAAAGAATTATCGATGAATGCAACGGGCAAAACAAAACCGCCGGCGTGAGCCGGCGGTTTTGTTCAGGGCGGGTGGCAACCCGTCGTTGGTGCGCGTGGATGGCGGGATGCGTTGCACTCCTCCCGCCCTACCACGGGTTTTTATGTAGGGCGGGTGGCAACCCGCCGCTGGGGTATCCTTGACCATGACCCACAACCACGTTGGGCTTCACTGCGTTCAGCCCAACCTACAGGGACGTTCGCTACAGGGACGCTCCGGCTCAGGCTGCTTTCTTCCACTGCCCCAACGCGGCCAGGCCATTGTCGCGCGCGCGTTCGACCACGATCTTCTGCGCGGCGGCAAAATTGCCGGTCAAGTCCTTCGCCCACAGATGCAGCGCGGCCTGCTGCATCGCGCGGCCGTAGGAGAACGACAGTGGCCACGGATGCGGGCCGAGGCGGTTCATGGCATTCAGGTGCGCGGTGGCGTTTTCGTCGCTCTGCCCACCGGACAGGAACACGATGCCCGGCAGCACCGCCGGCACCGCGGACTTCAGGCACAGGATGGTCGACTCGGCGACTTCCTCGATGTCGGCCTGTTCCGCGCAATCCTTGCCGGACACCACCATACTGGCCTTCAGGATCGTGCCTTCCAGCATCACGTTGTGTTCGTACAGCGCCGAGAACAGCGAGCGCAGCGTGGCTTCGGTGACTTCGTAGCAGGTTTCGATGTCGTGGCCGCCGTCCATCAGCACTTCGGGCTCGACCATCGGCACGATGCCGGCTTCCTGGCACAGCGCGGCGTAGCGCGCCAGCGCGTGGGTGTTGGCGTCGATGCAGGTGGAACTCGGCATGTCGTCACCGATCGTGATCACCGCGCGCCATTTGGCAAACTCGGCGCCCAGCTTCACGTATTCGGCAAGGCGCTCGCGCAGGCCGTCGAGGCCTTCGGTGACCAGCTCGCCCGGGAAACCGGCCAGCGGCTTGGCGCCCATGTCCACCTTGATGCCGGGGATGATGCCGGCGTCCTTCATCACCTTGGTGAACGGCACGCCCGCCTTGGTGGACTGGCGGATGGTTTCGTCGTACAGGATCGCGCCGGAAATGTGTTCGGCAAGACCGGGCGCGGTCAGCAGCATTTCACGGTAGGCGCGGCGGTTTTCTTCCGAGTCCGGCACGCCGACTGCGTCGAAGCGTTTCTTGATGGTGCCCGAGGATTCGTCGATCGCGATGATGCCCTTGCCGGGCGCGACCATCGCCTGCGCGACGGCTTCCATTTGGTCGATGCTCATGACGGCCTTCCGCTCATGGAGGTGGACCGCCAAGTATAGGAGAACACGGGTTTTTTTGCCCGTTGCCGGGAAGTCCTCAGCGGTACCCTCGCGGGAAATCCTTCAGCACGCAAGCATCGGTGATTTTCTTGCGCTCGGCCGGATCGGCAGGCAGGTTGAACGGGATGACGAGGTAGGTGAATACCGGTTCATGGGCCGGGTTCTTCGAGCCCGCCACGTAACGCATGTCCTTGACCGCGCTGGCCGCGACCGTCGTGAGGTCGCCGGCGGGGATCGTCTTGCGCACCACGATGTCGCGCGGCACGCCGTCGGCGCCGATCATGTAGGTGACCGCCGAACAGGTCGGCTTGCTGAGGTTCACGCCGCTGTTGGGCACGTCCACGTTGAGCGACGTGTTGGTCATCACCCAATAGCTGGTCAGGTCCGCCGGCTGCACCGTGCGGATGTTGGGGCCAACGGCGGCGGTCGCGGCCGTGGTTGTCAGCGCGAGGACGAGCGCCGTGAGTTGTCGCGACAACGATGAACGATACGGCGGCCTGCCAAGGCTGCGTGACAGGCGATATCCCTCCACCGCTGCGCGGCGATTCCCTTCCCGTGGAAGGGGGCGGGACTCTTCCCCGTTCGGCACGAAGGTTGACCGAAAAGGATGGCCTTTTGCCTTGTTCATCACAGATCCCGCAGGCTTTCGGCAATCCCGTCCGCGCCCACGCTGAGCAGTTTCAGGGTGTTGGTGCCGCCGCCACGGCCGGTATGGTCACCGTGGGTCAACAGCACGCGATCGCCGACGCTGAGGTCGCCGCGTTCGAACAACTGCCGCACCGCGTCGCGCACTGCCGGTGCGGGGTCGCCCGCGCGGCTGTCGAAAGCCATGGGCCTGACGTCGCGCAACAACAACATGCGACGCCGCGCTTCGGCGCTCGGCGACAGCGCGTAGATCGGCACCGACGAGCGGTAGCGCGACAACCATTGTGCCGTGGTGCCGGATTCGGTCAGCGTCACGATCGCACGCACCGGCAACTGCGTGGCCAGAAACATCGCCGCCATCGCGACGGCTTGATCGCTGCGATCGAGGCGGTGATTGAGTGCGGAAATGTTTTCGTTGGGCAGCAGTTGGCGCTCGGCGCCGAGGCAGATCCGGCTCATCGCGGCTACCGCGAGGTCGGGGTGTTTGCCGGCTGCGGATTCCTGCGACAACATCACCGCGTCGCTGCCGTCGAGCACCGCGTTGGCGACATCCAGCACCTCGGCGCGGGTCGGGATCGGCGATTCGACCATCGACTGCAGCATCTGCGTCGCGGTGATCACGGCGCGGTTGCGCGCCAGCGATTCGCGGATGATCTTCTTCTGCAGGCCGGGCAGTTCCGCATCGCCGATTTCGACCCCAAGGTCGCCGCGTGCCACCATCACGGCGTCGGAAGCGTCGATGATCTCACTGAGCGCATCGATGGCTTCCGCGCGTTCGATCTTGGCCACCAGCCAAGCCTTGCCGCCGGCTTCGCGCAGCAACCGGCGTGCTTCCTCGATGTCCGCGGCGGAGCGCACGAACGAAACCGCCAGGAAGTCGGCGTGCAGCTGCGCAGCCAGCTTGATGTCGGCGCGATCCTTGTCCGACAGTGCGTTCAGCGACAACCCGCCACCCTTGCGGTTGAGCCCTTTGCGATCGGACAGCTTGCCGCCCACCACGACCTTGCAAAGGATTTGCGCGTCTTCGACTTCGCGCACTTCCAGTTCGATCAGGCCATCATCCAGCAGCAGCCGGTCGCCGGACTTCACGTCTTGCGGCAAGCCGAGGTAGCTGACACCCACCCGGGTCGCGTCGCCCGGCGGCACGTCGGCGCGGCAATCGAGGATGAAATCCGCACCGGTTTCAAGGTGCACGGGACCGTCGGCGAATTTTTCGACCCGGATCTTGGGGCCTTGCAAATCAGCGAGCACACCGACTTCGCGGCCGAGTTCCGCCGCGGCGGCGTGTGCTTCGCGTGCGCGCCGCAGGTGATCCTCGGCATTGCCGTGCGAGAGGTTCAGGCGAACCACCGCGACGCCTTCGCGCAGGATGCTTTCCAGCATGCCCGGCGTATCGGTGGCGGGGCCGAGGGTGGCGACGATGGAAGTGCGACGCAGGGCGTTCATCCCGCTACGCTAACACGTTTGTTTGTGCGATCGATCCGTGATCGCCGCTTCTTCGGAAATCCGTCCGGGATTGAAAGGTCACCGGTCGTGCAGTTCCAGAACGCCCTTCCATCGGCTGACTTTTCACAACAGCCGCTTCGAGCGTCGCGGTCCGAGAAGTCGGAAGCTCTGATTTTGCTCGTCATCCCGGCAAAAACCGGGACTCAGGGACTTTCGCGCTACGCACTGAAAAAATGCAAAGGACACTGGATTCCGGATATCACTGCGCGATTCCGGGATGACGAGCAAAATCAGCGGTTTCTAGAACTTCGGCTTTTCCGGCGCGTTCTGATAGCGCTTCACGGACCCCCGAATCTCCTCGCGCGCGGCGTTGGCGTCGCCCCAGCCGGCGATTTTCACCCACTTGCCAGCTTCGAGATCCTTGTAGTGCTCGAAGAAATGCGCGATGCGGTCGCGCCAGTGCTGGGGTGCGTCGTCGATGTCGCGGATGTGGGTGTAGCCGCGGAACACCTTGTCGGCGGGTACCACGATCAGCTTGGCATCGCCGCCGGCCTCGTCTTCCATGTTCAGCAGCCCGACCGGGCGGCAGCGGATCACCGAGCCCGCGATCAGCGGCAGCGGCAACAGCACCAGCGCATCGGCGGGGTCGCCGTCGCCCGATAGCGTGTTGGGGATGTAGCCGTAGTTGCACGGGTAACGCATCGGTGTCGACAGCACGCGGTCTACGAAGATCGCGCCCGAAGCCTTGTCCACCTCGTACTTGACCGGCTCGGCGTCCTTGGGAATTTCGATGACGACGTTGATTTCTTCCGGCACGTCGCGACCGGCGGGGACGAGGTCCAGGCCCAT
>Ga0209963_1001185_pt1 | contig 16476 bp, 7 predicted proteins | sample ThiBio_1000_biof_2_FD_183957 | JGI IMG/M metagenome (GOLD analysis project Ga0209963, IMG submission 183957) | Wastewater bioreactor microbial communities from Cape Town, South Africa - Thiocy_cont_1000_biof (SPAdes) | ecosystem: Engineered > Bioreactor > Thiocyanate-remediating >...
GAAAAATAAGAGCCACCGGATAAAAACGTTTTAGAACAACAACAAGAAAAAGAAGAAGAAGATGTGTTTATATAAATGGATTTGCTTCTGTGTAGGTCGATGGAATGCACAGATTATCGGAGAATTCTTTTTTTTTTGTCAACGAACAGACAAAAAAACAACAAAACAAAGCAATTAATACATTGATTTCATCTAAAAAAAACGAGATTTTTACGTTTAGTTTTAAAAGAAAATAACAACAACAAAGCAAATAATCAATGTTGTTTTGTTGCTTGAAGATTTATTATTTACAAATAAATATATTTAATCACGAACTATTCTTCTCTTCCACTATTTGACAGATTTCTAGATGGCGTTCGATTACGAGTCAACAATTGACGTACTTACATTTCTTTTCTTTTTTTTCCAACTAAAACGAGTTGTTGAATTTTATCAAATAATTCAACAGTTTTCCTTCTCTAAATTCAATTTTATTCATTGTCAAAAAGATAAGAAAAGAAAAGATTTTCTACAGGAAATTTCTGTAACACTTTTCTGCTTTTAAACAAATTAATGTACTTTTCACTTCTTTTTTTTTCTTCGAGAATAAACTAAAGACTTTACCCGAGATTTGCACAGAAAGACGAAGAAGAAGAAAGACTGCAACCGTGTCAAATGAGATAGAGGTAAAAATAGACTTCTTTTCATTTTTTTAAATAATAGAATTAAAAAAGATATTAATTTATCTTTTCTCATTTAATTTTCATGAGAAGATTTGTTTCTAAAGACATACGTTAATTTCTTCATGCATAATAAAGATTTAATTATCGATATGCGAACCTATTTAATAAAAAAAAAACTAATAAGACCTCAAGCTATCTGAAATATTGATTCGTTACGAAAAATAGATCTGTTTCTTCGAATGAATAGAATCAAATGACAATATTAAAATACTTATCTGTGACACAAGTAACACCCGGTACCCGCAACATTCGAACCATCTTTGTTCGATATCGATTTCTATGCACCCGCATTTTCTCGACAAAAAAAACGCACATATTCCGTATTTAGAAAAGAAGAAATGACATTATAATGAGTTTTATTCGATACCTGTATTTGGCCTTATTCACTAGATTTTCTCCTAATGAAATCGATGGCATTGACTTAAACGAGAAAAGAAAAAGGAAGATCGAACGTGTTTTGTTTGTCAAGACTAACGGATAACTGATAATACGTGACTCGAATAGATCGTTGAGAATCTATTCTTGACTAACAAATAGAATGTTTCTACTTATGCTTACTTGATACATCATTTATTTTCTTCATTAACACAAACCAACAAAGAATTTTAATTGCAAAAAGATAAATAAATATTCTAAATAAAAACGTAGAAACTAACGATTTAGAACTTAAATTTAGTTATTAAATATTCTTAGAGAAATAATTCTTAATGATGTGAGAGAGAGAGAAAAAAAACGTCAGTGTCATTTACTATTAATAGGTACTATGCGTATATACGTCTCGTTGAATCATTCATTCATTCATTCATTCGTTCCATCTCATCTCGACAGCAGCAACAATACGACAGACATTCATCTTTTTTTCTCTTTTTCTCTTTTTTCCTTTCTCTCTCTGTATATATAGTATATATATATATATATTCTATTTCATTCTCTCAAACCAAATATTAAAAAAACGAGCGAGGTAAAAAAATAGTTTTTTCTCTTATTTCTTTTTCTTTTCTTTTCTTGTGTTATTGTTGCTGTTTAATAATAAAAAAGAAAGAAAATTGAACAATTTTATCTAATGTTATCTTTCTCTCTGCTTGAGACTCGTCCCCAATGTGAATAAATTCTTGATTTGAATGTTTCCATGATGGATAAAGCAAAGAGAAGAAGGACAATCGGGGAATATCACTAACGAGATGACGAAAAGATATTTATACAAAAGAGAAAAAAAAATGTTTGCTATTCTCTGTAGATAACAGCAAATCATATTCAGATAACGATAAGAAACAAACAAACACACTCAGACAACAGCTCCATTTATCCAATTCGAATTACAATCACCAATCATTTCATCTTTCAATCGAGAAATAACTCAACAAATTATCAATAACATCAACATTTTCAATCGATTCACATGAAGAAAAAAAATCGATTCTGTTTTCTAACACCTGAGATAACAAAATACTTGTTCCCACCCATATTTTCTATCGAATAATTGGGAGAATAGAGATTCTTTAATCTTGCCTCAATGTAACATTACGGAAACAAGTTTCTCTCGAACATTAAATGTCAAAAATAGACAAGTGTAGAAGAAGAAAATGCCAATCAACCAGCTCATCAGCAAACAGAACACAAGATAAAAAAAACGAAGAAGCATCAGCAGCAGAAGAAGAAGAAGAAAAGAAGAAATTAAGGATTTGCTTCTTTTTTTTTGTTGCAGACGAATTTGTCTTGAGGCCAATCATCATTGAGATAAAAAAGAAAGTTAGCTTATCAAATAAAAGTCATTTCTATTATATGAATAGCTCCTTGAAACTAGAAATGCTTCCTGATTGAACAAAATTCTATTTCTCAAGTATAAACAGACAAATATTAACTAACAGATCATCATAACGACAATTCATCTCTCGGCAAAGTTTTCTTATTTTTGTCGATTGTTTAATCAATACGTTTCAATCAAAAAAGAAAGAAGAATTTAGCCAAAAAAAAAAACGTTCTTTTTTCTCTTCACTCTTTTACCTTAAAACGATTTTCATTTTTAATATAAAAAAAACAAGAAAAAGAAAACCAACCTATCAGAATATTTTCTAAAGAAGAAAAAAAAGCGTAATTTGATGCGTAAATAATTTGATACAAACCAACCTGATAATAATAAATTATTTTTGTTGACGTCATTGAAAATATTTCCAAGAATCTTACGTCGTCAATGTTGTTTTTCTTTTCTTTTTCTCATAAAACTTGACTAAGATCTCTCGAGTTGATCACTCGAAACAAAAAAAAATACATTTCAACATCAAATGTAAATGAACTTCTCTTTCTCAATGAGAAATAACAACAAACAAAAAGATCGTTAGGAGAAATGAGAAAATAAAATCTATTGGGAACGATCGATTTCGATGATATGATGGACGATCGTTACTCATTTTAGAAAGAAGAAGAAAAAAAACGATCTATGATCAATCGTTGTCGTTCGTGTTTGAAATGATTTGATCTAGATCACGATGACATTTATCTTATTCGAAATGGAAATCATCATCTTCTTCTTCTTTGACCCGAGTCATTGAAATACATTCATCATATTCACTTACACTTAAACAACAACATCTATGAATGAACAAACTACCATCTATCTTCTACCATTCTTATAGCAATTTACTTTTTGACAGACCTCTCTCTCTCGCTTGTTTTACGTCGTCATTTTTTTTTTCTTTTACTTTTTTTATTTCGAATTTATTCAAACACTTTTCAATATTTATTTTTAGTTTATTTTTAACAAAAAAAACATGACGATTGTCTCGGATAGATGTCGACATTCAACAACAAACAACAACAACAACAATAATCATTCTAATCAATTAAAAATGATCTATTTCTCTATTCACATCTTAGCAACACATAGAAAAATAGTCTTCTGATTTTGTTAAAACTTACTTAAAAGCTCGAAATCGAGGATATTTGTTTCCTGTCGTCATCATCATCATGATTAATTATATATTCTATAAATAATCAAACAAAGTATTGTCATTAGTATTGATATTATATATCCATTCTGGCGTTGTTTTTCTTTTTATACGATTTAACGCAATGGACTGAAAAGTATTTTGAACTGAGAACTAAACAACCTTGATTTTGTCAATCTTTCTTTTTTTTTTTGTTCTTAAGAAACAAAAAATGATTTCGATAAAGAGTCTCTTGTTGTCATCATTAACAACAATGAGAGGAAATCTTTTTAAAATAAAAAAAGAAAATCGAGTATCATTCAACGCAAATGAATCGATCCCAAAGAAAACACGAGAGAGAGTCATTACTCGTTTTTATTTCATTTTCACGAATAAAATTAACTCGATATTTGCAACATCGACAACAAAACAAAACAAGGCTAACTGATTTGCACTCAAAAACGAGATAGATAGGAAGAGAGAGAGAGAGAGAAAGAAAGAAAGGTTAAAACCTAATTGTTTGTATGTTGATGTAGTGATATTAATAAATCAATGTAGAGAAATATCTGATGATGGAATCTACTTACCCATCGTCTATTGGATCGACTAATGATGGTAACTAGATGCGATGACGATCTTCGATAAGCTACACGCAAAGATGACAAGAAACAAGGTTGCGTGTTCGTTCGAGCAACTATCGACAAACTTATCGTCGTCCTCCTTTTTTTTTTCTTCTCTCTCTCTTCGCGAAAATCTCTTGAGCTAAGCAAAATATGCTAACCTAAGAACATTTTTCTATGTCTCTCTCTCTCTCTCTTCTGTCAATGTATCAATTGGCAATATGTTAGTTACGACAACGATATACAACACGAATAGGCGGACATATAATACATACACGCACGCTCTTCGAACGTTCTCTACGACGAGAAAAAAAGAAATATGTTTCAATATAATGATGCATATACACATCTACATACCTCTACATACACATTTATCGACAAAAAAACGACCAATACATTCAGAGAACAATATTCATATCCTACAAGCATGATTGATTTTTCACTTTTCTGTCTATGTTAACTATATGTGCACAAATCGTCGATTTTTTTTCTTACTTTAAACGATGTACATATGTGCCATTTATGGCGAGTCTTTTTCTTCTCAAAACTGTCGTTTTTTGGATCCGATCAATATCGAGAGAATATGTCAACTTTTTCAAATGATTCCTGACGAATAATCTATACGTAGCTTATATCTACTTGTGTATTTTCATTGAGAGAATAGAGAAACGAGAAGAATATGATCATCGAGGATATAGTTCTCACATGGCTCCAGGAAACTAACAGTTAACATATACACAACTGAAATAGAGAGAAAACAAAGAAGTCATCATCAATGAGACATTATTTTACTTGATTTCTATGTGTCTCCATTGCCGAAAGGCAATTCAACACACAAATAAAGATGTTATTCACCATAACAATCTACATAACACTTTATTCTTACTACAATACAACGAAATAAATATAAAGTGCCTTAGGGATCAACACTTTTTTCTGATTCTCTCCGTATTTATAGACAAACATACGTTTCTAAGTCTTCTCTGTCGCTCTCCTTTCTTTCTTCTCTATTTTATGCACGTATTAAACATTTCAAAATATTATATTTTCTTCTTTTTTTCTTTTTCGACAATTGACCAACAAATCAAAACTCGTCAAATAATTGTCTAACGTTCTACTATGAGTGTGATGATGATGATGATTATTATTATTATTATTATTATTAACTGTTGACGAACAATCGAAGAAAAAAAAAACGAGAAAGAGAAAGATATTTTGTTATTATTTGACAAATGTTTGATGGATCAACATCAACAGAGTCAAAACGATTTTTCTTTGTTTCATGTTGATCGATCAAATATGATTTCTTGTCGAAGTTCGAATGTCGAAAGTTGCGTCTGTCTCTATGATTTATTTGTCAGAAACCCTGGATGATCTTGATTTTGTTTTATATCTCTAATAATGTATTAGATATCCTCCAGGAATATAAAAAGACATCGAAGGACGTAAATAGGAAAGTTGTGTGCATATGTTTATATTAATGTATATGTGAATCTTTGATTTCCTCGATGATGATGATGATGATACCGATGAAATACTGTCGAAGAAAAGTAAATGATATCATCTCGACTCTTTTTATCTGTTTTCATCATAAAGACAAGACAAATGTCAGACCATCCAACAAATGAAAATAAACAGTACAATCAATAGACTCAAAGATCGTTTCTAATTATTTGCATATTTCGGAATTATACTTCGAAAAAACAACAACGACGACAAAAAGATTTCGTAAATCTTCTTGTTTGATTAGAATTCTTAGTTTCTCTTATCATTATCTATCGAGAGATATTCTCGGTTACACACTCCACTCTTCTTATCGACGACCTTCGATTAACAGAAAATATATTAAAAACAAAAAAAAAAGAACTAAGAATCTTACTGTGAAGAGATATCTTCGATTCTTTCATCCTTTATCAGTTATTCTCCAATTAGCTAGCAGCGCATCTTTACAGATCAAATATCAAGTCTCGATTCCAATCAACTAGTTCTATTTTTACATTCATTTACGCTTTTAGCATTAACAACAAAAAACAGTAAATTATTTTTCTTCTCTTTAAATGATCTTACCTTGAGAAAACATAAAAGAGAATAAATGACATTTTAACTATTTAAATGACAAACCTTTTGTAATATAATCCATCAAACAAAATGAAGAATAAGAGAGAAAAAAACGAACCAAAAGTTCTTTTCCTTCGTTTTTTCTTTCAACAAATAAATCGAAACTAATTTTACTCATTGATTTGTAATGATTATTCCAAATGAAAAATGACAATACTATGTTCGATTGCAAGTACATATGAGTACAAAGTACACACACGCACATGCACATGCACAATAGCAAATCTTTTTTAATAATGCATAAAGTTTAACTTGTATTATTCAAAGAGAAGAAGAGAAACGAGAGAAAGGTAAATATCTTCGAACACTATATACACACACACATTTGCCATCCAGCTGTTAGAAAACGTTATATACATTAATACGACCTCATCTAATGCATTAGATCGAGTTCAATGTTCTTTTTCTCTTCGTCTTCATGTAAACACATGTTAAGAACTTCACTCATGGATATTGTAACAACATACTCTTGCTCTTTTTTTTATGAGTACATTCATTGTAAACCTTCACTTTCGATCGACAAACAAATCAATAAAGTTGACAACATCGCTGCATCGACATCTTTCTATTTAAACTTAAGCAAATAGTTAATTTCGACAAAAAAATAATAATAAAAAAAAATATATTTGATCTAGAATACATTTATACCTCGATAGAAATTTATTAATATTTATTTCTCGTACAATATTAATTTTCTGTTTCTTCTCTTTATAAAATATATTCCCAAAAAAAAAGACATAATATTTAACATATTTTATTGATTGACATACAAATTATATTAGAAGTTTATCAAGGATTTTTCTTTTCGATTTTCGTTAAATATGTTTTTGCTTTCTGGTAAAATAAGATTTCAATTTTGAAAAGATATTGTTTATAGGAAAGAAAAAAAAGAAGACAGACAACATATGAAGAGGATTTTCTCATTAACAGGCAAAAAATAAATTGGGCACAACAAATAAAAATAGGCAAAACGAAAACAAAAACTAAGAACATTAACTTCTCAACTGTCTAATTATTTAGTTTTAGAAATAAAATGTTTTTTTTTTATCGTAATTAAATATTTGACGAATAGTTTTCTTAACGATAATTTCGATACATTGGATTTTCAATAGTTAATGGAATTGATGTAATTTGTTCGTTATTTCGTCCTTGAATATTTGTATAATTTCCATTTGTTATTCCAGAAAAGGGATCATTCGTTTGATAACCACCTGTTGTTCCATCAGTTACTGTTGATCCATATGAAGTATATCGATTTTCATCTGCATCTATTCAAACAAAATAATAAGAAATCGATCATCAAAAATATTGAATTCAATTCGAACATACTTTTCGACGGTCGATCTGGAATAGTTTCATGTTCTGATGGTGGTTCAGCCCACGGTTGTTTTTCACCCGATGCAAACATTCCATAGAAAATAACTCCACCAAAATGAATCAATGATGCTATCAGAAATACATGAGCCCATTCATCTCGTGTCTAGATTTCAACAACAACAGAAAAAGAAAACGAATCAAATTTCAATAGATTTTTTCTCTTGATGAAATGATTTTACTCCTTCTTTAGTTAAAAATTCGACAGCAACAGGACATAACATTCCAGCTAATGTTCCAACACCATTGGAAATTCCCATAAGAATACTTGCATAACGTGGAGCAATGTCCAAATGATTGACATTGAATCCTGAAATAGCAAAACCACTAAAACCAACAGCAACAGTCAATGCTCCTATAGCTAATCGAGGATTTTTTGCATAGGCAACGAGTAAAAGAAAAACAGCTTCCATTCCAAAACCTCCACAATTCATGATTTTTCGAACGACAGTCGTTGTTAAATAATTGGTTCGTAAATAATCAGCTAATTTGCCAGCAAATGGAACAATACATGACATTGTCAAATGAGGTAATGCTGCCAAAAATGGATCCTATTTACAATATTAAATTCAAATTTTCGTTTTTTTTTAGTTTTGCAAAAGAAGAGAAAAAAAAGTCGAACCTTTCCAACATTATAATCAAGTGCTTCGCGAAAATATTCAGCTTGTGAATTAATTAATAAATAAAATGACCATGAACGACAGAAATTAGCTACGATAATAGCCCAAACAGGCTTTGAAGTAAAAAATGCATTCCACGGAGGTTTTATCCAAGTCTACATTCAAAATTTCATTTTGTTTTAATCAACAAAACTAATAATTTACTTTATTAGCAATTGAACTTGCTTCGCCAATACTTTCTTCAATATAAATTCGTTCTTCTTCGGTTATTTTCGGATGAATAGCTGGTCGTTCATACGAAAAATACCACCAATGTATCGACCAAAGAATTCCAATAACACCTTAACAAATTATTCATTAGGAAATTTATTAGAAACAAGAAAAACAAAGTTCATTGTTACCATAAAAATAAAACGCCACTTGCCAATTTAAATATTCTGTTAATATCCCCGAAAGAGGTATTCCAAGAACTGCACCTGCATATGAACCCGTAAATGAGATTGTCGCCAAAGTACTTCGTTCAAGCGGTGGTGCCCACCAACGCCAAATACCATGTGCAGCTGGATAAGTTACGCCCTTTAATTCAATATTATTAGTATTATTATTATTTTATCTTTTAAATACGAAGAAACAAAAATTACTTCGACAAGTCCTTGTAAAATTCGAAGAATCATAACGAATCCATAGTGAATTTTAGCTGCAAATGGAATAAATAAATTCAAGAACGATGATATACCAAGTGCAAAACCAAAGACACTGTAAATTTAAATAATGATACATTTCTTTCTATTCGTTTAATTCGAAGAAAAAGTTTACTGATTCGCAGGAAATTTGGCTGCTAGATAACCTCCAGGTACTTGCGTAACGAGATAACCCCAAAAGAACGAACTATCAACAATTCCTATGATTCCAGGTGTCCAATCGAACTCAGCAAGCTAAATTATTTATTGTTTCTTTTTGAAATAAAAAGAAAAGAAAAGAAAAACTGTTTACTTTAATTAATTTAACTGTTCCATTAGGTAATTTTTCTGTTTCATTATGTGTCATAGCAACAACACTCACGCCCATATTACATCGAATACCAAACGAGATAAGAAATCCCAATGAACTGAGAAATGCGGTTTGATATCGAACGGGCATATGACGAATTTTATTAACCAAAGGAATACGAGAATATCCGTAGGAACCATAATTAGAGGAGTCAGCTGGGATGGTTTTTATGCGTCGACGTGAATTTTCACTATCATCTTCATCGAGTTCAGCATAATCGGATTGAGTTGATGGCGTTGTACGTTGAAAAAATCTTTGAACAAATCAAATCAATTTCATTGTTTTTACAAGTCAGTTTTTCTATTGTTGAATCAAATCTCTTGAGACAATCGAAACGCCTACAAAATCTGTTTTTCTCTTGTTATTGACCTAGATCAATCATTGACTATACACAACGGCGTCGTCGTCATCACAAAACCAAAAGGAACATATTTGTTATCGTAATAGATTTCTTTTTTTTACCTTATGGACATGCCTATGAATTTTACTTAACTTCTTTTGTCTTTATCAGAAAAAAAGACTCAATTGTTCTTTTTTTTTCTCTGAAGTGATAATTCAGCATGATATTCATCAATAGTCATTGATTGATCGAACAACGAGAAAAAGATCTTTTCTTTTTTTTAATAATCTTCCACTTAAACATCTTGTTAATACAAAAAAAAACAATGTGAACTTTTCTTTGAAAACAAGAAGGAAATAAATAATATCAAAATTAACGAGAAAAACGATTTTCTATTTTTAGAAATGTAATGAAAAAAAACTTTAGGTTCTTTTTTTAAAAAAAAACAAGAGAATTTCATGTTCGATTTGAATACGCGTGTGTGTGTCGATGGCTTAGACTTATTGATTTCCCATATGAAATAACTATTTATTCTTTTTGTTTGTTTGTAATCTGCGTATTACTTTGTAGACGAGAAAAAAAAAAGAAAATCATTCATTTACAAACGGAAATATGAAAACCTATTGAATTTTCTCCTTGAAATCACCTTCTCAACGTTTCATTTCCTTGTTAATATTAGTTTAGATATTCTATCGATAAACAAATACGCATCAGTTTTTCGAGAAATTTTATCTGAAACTAGTAACAACTGACCTCAAGACTGACTGACTGAATTTGAGATTTAACTTGACTTACTTGATCAAATTCATTCGTAGTTCAGCTGGGATATTTGCCATTGACTTTTGTTAAATCTCTCGTTTTTTTTTAATTAATCATTGCTCATATATTGCTTTTGGGCTTATTTTTGGAATTTGAACAGATCGAGTATTTTTCTCCTTTCTTTTCTTTCATATACTTTGTTGGAAACACGTCAAACGAGAAATACACAGCGAAGGAGAGAGAGGGGGAGAGACAAAGAAAAATACTATGTAATCTGAGACACAGAAAACTCATCTTGTTTTGAAACATTTTCTGTTTCTCTTTAACAAACTCTGATTATTCACAATAATAAATAAAAAGAACACCGATTAAATCTACGAATGACTTTGAGATGGATAAAAAACATAGAAAAACGATGGTGTTCATTATTATTTTAATGGGTAAATAAATATCAAATATTGATATTTGTGTCTTTTTTTCAAAATAAAAATAAGTCAATAGAAAGAAAACGACTCATTAAAAGAGAGAAAAAAAAACAGTTGACTTACCCAGATATTTGATAGATAAATTGTTGTGTTGTATCACGTACAACATTAAACAATTGAGATGCCAATTCCATTGTGATTCGTCGTAAATAATGATCAATCACTTAGATTTAATTCATGTCTCACACACACGTGCGTGTTCTTATTCTCGTTCAATACACATTATGGTAAAACAACTCAAACCGAGATGATGACGATGAACGAGAAAGTAACGTTTTTTTTTTTTAATAATGTGCTCATGCAGCCTCAGGAAAGTAGTCGGCGTTGACGAGCAAAACAGAGAGAGAGAGAGAGAGAAAAGGAATTTCTAACTAATTGATTTCGTCAAGTGACTTCTTTATGTGCACGTCTTGAATGTTGATAAAAAAAAATAATATATTTGTTATGTTGTACCGCCTCTAAAACAGAACATCAGTAACAGGTGACATTTACATTTTTTTATTGATACAAATATATCTATTCAACAAGCTCATAGACAAATATCCACTTTCGACGGGAAATGGTCGAATAATGTTCACTAGTTTAGTTTACAAAAGAGAATCTACCTTTTTGCTTCTCTTCGACGAGAGGTTTTTGCTTAAAGAAATAAAGAAGAAGAAGAAGAAGAAGAGAGAAAAAAAGAAAGAAATCCGCCAATAAACATTAAGATATTTTTGTGTTCCGTACGCCTATCAATCAATCATATGAATACAAAACCAAATTTATCGATCGACAATGAAAAATACTTTCATTTTACACAATAGACTTTTATCTCTTGCTCTTAACTAAAGAAAAACAGACTCATCTATATATGTCAATTTCTTTCTTTTTTAGCAATTTTCTAATTGAAAGAAAAAGAAACGTCTGACTTATTTGTTTTTTTTTCTGTAAAGTACTTACCGTACATTAAAAACACTTTTTAGGAAGAGAATTATGCTATTTTAATTTACTAAATGTCGATCGTCTCTCGAATAATAATTAGTTAACTTCGATTCAGTTAGATTTTCTAGAGTTTTTTTTGTTCTCAAGGAAAAAAAGTAAACACTCTAATGTTGTTAAGTGAAATGTTAGTCTAGTGAATTTGTATTTAAAGTCGAATGTATGTAAAATAATTCTCTATTGTCATCATTTGTCGATAGTAATGCCTACATTCAATGAACTTCCCGTCGTCTTTCTTTTTTTTTCTCTTTCAATTCAATCATGTCACTGTCGATTAAGAAGCTCTCTTGTGCTCTTTCGTTGCCGGTTTCCGCTTGTTTTTAGAACTCACTGAACACACGAACTTAACAATAAAATCAGCTAAATGAAGAGTGACAACCGTTACTAGTTAATAGAATAATAATCAACAACAGTAGACTTTACTCGACATTACACTTCCAATAGATCAACAACGAGAAACCCTCAATCATCACGAATATGGTGCATGACTATTTCACAATCATAATAATAATCACACACACTCACAAATAATATATAAACAAATGTTTCTCTTCTCTCTTTTTTTCTCTCGTAAATTCGACAAACTTGAAAAGATGGATTGATATTGATCTAGTTCAATATGAAATAATCATCTGATGAAAAGATTGAAGAATTGAATTGAGACTTTTGAAAATGTGAATCAATGTGAATATTATTTTCGATAGAAATCAATAGAACGATCTCCGGAAATCCTCATTTATCTTAAATAGTTATATCCGTTAGTTCTCTTCTCTTATTTGATTAGATCTCTTTTTTTTCTTCTTCTTCTTCTTCTCTATTGATTATTATTCGAACTCATAATGATTGATTTTGACAAATTCTCAAGACTATCCAATGTTTCATCAGCTCGATTATTTATCCATATTAAATCACTTGTGTGTGTTTTCTATCCTGACAATGAAATGACTAATCTCTCGCTTTTTTTTTGCACAAAAATAGAAACAGGCAAATGTTGATTATTGTTTTGTCTAGCGTGGATGACAATGTCTGAAAACAATTCATAGTTTTGCATGTCTTCACTATCATTGTCGTTGTTGTTACCTCAAGGGGTTGTTTTCCATTTGAGTTGAACACATTAAAAATCTTTTATACTGTTAAGCATCGTCTTTCGAAACAGTCTCTTTCCATCAAATGCTTTTAATCATACTAATTGAAAAGTTAAATATTTGACAACAAAGTAGAATATCCTTAGGGCAATGTTCTCTCCAATATCTTTGTACCCCGGTTCAAGACTATACCAACTCAACTAATTCATCTTTTTTATTCGCAAATCAAACTAATTTCGATGGTTTCATGATTTTCTTTTTCTTGTTTTTAATTTTAACTTAGAGAAAAAAAAAGAAATAATCATGCTTTGCCGGTCGACTCAGGTCATTTTATATCGAAAGAAAACGACAATGAAATTACCATAATTAATCAGTTGAAAATATGAATGTACTTTGATATCCAAGGACATCTGTTGATTGATTTCAAAAGGGAGTTTCATTTCAAGGTGATTTCAACGTCGATAGAAAACCGAGATCTTATCTTAAAAGTTGAAAAGTAGAAAAATAATTGTAATTAAATATCTTTTCATTGATTGGTTTCGGTAGAATGTCCTCCTTTTTGAAGTTGATTTCGATTAGTATATTTCATTATACGTATGGAATGTTTCATTTCGAACAAGATTAGATCTATAAAAGGAAACACAAACGATTTCTTTCTTTTCTTTTCTTTTCTTTCGATTCTCGACTTTTTCGTCTTGTTTTAGTATCGAAACTTTTGCATTCAATCATCATCACCATCATCATCAAAACAAAAAAAGAAAACAGAAATGCCATCGGTACGGTAGCTGATGTTCAACAACAAACAACAAAACTTTCTTTAAATACTAATAATGGTAAATCAACACCAACAATACAACAACAACAACAACAAAGTAATTCAACATCCTCAGGAAATCAAATTGATACAACCAATGTTGATCCAATTACTCAGGCCATTCTTTTGTTGGAGAAAAAACAACGAAATTTAGGAAAAAGAAAAGAAAAACTCGAAAGTTATCAACAAATAGCCAAATCCGGTAAAGAACTTAATAAAGATCAAACCGTGAGTTACCAAAATCATTGTTAATTCAGAAAAAGTTCTCATTTGAATTCGTTTGTCTAATAGGAAGCTTTAGCTAAATACGGAGATGTTGTTGGACAAATTGAATGTGTCAAAGATATTTATGAACAAGTCAAGAAAATCCAAACCGATGTACGAATTTCATTTCAAAAAGACAAAATAAAACAATGACGTTTTTTTTTATTTTAGTCAGCTAAAAGTCAAAAACGACTTTTAAAACAAGCAGCTGAAGAGAAACGATTGTTCGCAACTCAACGTCTTCGAGAATATGTTCAACTTCGATATTTACTTGATCATCAACCATCGGTAACACAATCAAGTTTTTCTCTTTCGAATTAGTTTTTTTGTTTTGTATTCACAGTCATTGAAAGCAGAAGAATCGAAATTATTCGATGAACTCGTTCCTGTTGTTGTTCCATCGGATAATTCGCTAAATACAATCAATCGAGCAGTTGAAACTGTTTTAGCCATTTATCAAGGTGGACCAGCTTCAACAACAATTAAAAATCTTACAGGACGAACATCACAAGAAGTTCGAGAAACACTTGAACAACTAATTCAATCATCACAACTTCCAACAATCACATCCAACAATCAACCCATTCAACAACAACAACAACAACAATCAGAGATTGACAATACCAAAGATGGTATTACAACTTCTTCTTTTTCTTTCGTGATCTAAGATTTAAATAACAAAACTATGTTAGTTGTAGTTCCATCGATAAATGAAACTCAACAATTAGTGCAAACAAATCCAACAGAATATCCGTTAACATTCGATACACGTAATCAAAACATTCCACTTCAACAAATCATTCAAGATAACACTTTCTTTCCCGTGGACATTCTAACCACCAATAACACTCAAAACCAACAAGAATCAACAACAAATCAAGACAATCAATCGAATGATCACAAACAATTTGTACAAACACAATCTATTTCTCAACAACAGAACTATGATCAAGTAACAAAGCACATTTCTTTTCCGATTATTTATTTTCGAATTTATTCGTTTTTAAAAAGGAAAATTCCGCGAATCTCGTTCACGATGATCAACAACACGCAGAAGATCAATGGCAACAACGTCGTAGTAACAATGCAACTGGTGGTCATCGAGGTGGAAATTATAATGGATCTGCCAATAGAAATTATAATCGTGGTGGTGCTACTGCTCAAAACAATTACAATCAACAACAACATTGGAGAGGAGGATCACAACGTTAGTTTGTTACTTACGAATTCTCTTTACAAGTTGTTTTTATTTTTCAAATTTAGGTGGTGGAGCTCATTATGACAATTCATACAATGCTGGCCAACGTCAATATCATGAAAATAGTAACCGTGCCGGACCAAATCCAAATTATCGAGGTAAAACAAAACAATGATCTTTTTCAATCGAATTAATTCTGTTCGATTTCGAAGGTAACCGTGGTGGTAACAATTATCGAGGTGGAAATCGAGGTGGCAATGCTGGTTACAATGGTAATGGATATCAAAAGTCAAATCAATATCAACAGAATAATGAACAACAACAACAACATCAAGTCCGTTCAGCTCCATCCAATAAACAACAACAACAACAACAATAGATTATTATTGCAAAAATCTTGACTAACGATACTATTTTCTTTTTGTTGTTAAAACTCAGAAGATTGATTAAAAAATATGTTTTTTACCGTTCATTTTTTTTCTCTTTTTGTTCATATTCATGTGAGAATCATCAACAGATAAAAAAAATAAATAAAAGGGAGATTTCATTCACAAGAAGAAAACAAATCTTAGAACTCTGAATTGTACAATAAGATCATATTTGACGAATCGAGGGTAGTTTTACGCGATGATGTCATTGAAAGCAATTGTAAATATACTGACTAAACTATTTTCTTTGAAAGAAATCTTTCGATCGTTGAATAGTTAGACATTTTCCATCAGAATTAGCATTCAAATAATCGGTACGATTGAAATTAAATTGTTTTTCAAAGGCTTTCACTTTGGTTTGATTGACTCCAGGACACATGAATTGAAGTGATTCCATCAGTTGATTATTCGAATAGATTGTTCGAATCAAATCAACAATTAATTTACCATTGTTTTCTAATAATCGATCGAAATGACTTAAAAATAATTTCAATAGACGTAGTTTGTCATAATTGCCAATGAAATCAAAGTGTAGATCACGACATTCGGTAAGAATAAGAGTTTCGATTTGTTTTGGCATAAATGAATAATGAAGAAGTGATTTTTGTGGAAGACGAAGATATCGAAGATTATACATTGAAGATAAATTAAGAAAATCAATATTTAAACAATAATTTTCATGAGAATTATAAATAGT
>Ga0209963_1001194_pt1 | contig 16396 bp, 6 predicted proteins | sample ThiBio_1000_biof_2_FD_183957 | JGI IMG/M metagenome (GOLD analysis project Ga0209963, IMG submission 183957) | Wastewater bioreactor microbial communities from Cape Town, South Africa - Thiocy_cont_1000_biof (SPAdes) | ecosystem: Engineered > Bioreactor > Thiocyanate-remediating >...
AATTATAATTTATTAATTTCATATAAAACATAATATTTAGAAAATTATAAATTAATAATTTATTAATTTCATATGAAACATAATATTTAGAAAATTATAAATTAATAATTTATTAATTTCATATGAAACATAATATTTATTAATTTCATATGAAATATAATATTTAGAAAATTATAAATTAATAAATTATTAATTCATATGAAATATAATATTTAGAAAATTATAAATTAATAATTTATTAATTCATATGAAATATAATTTATTAATTCATATGAAACATAATATTTAGGAAATTATAATTAATAATTTTTAATTAATTATAATTTATTGATTTATTGTAAATAATAATTTATTAAATTATTAAATTTATCAATTTTTTAAATATATTATTAAACTTAGTAAATTATATGTTAATAATTTATTAACATATGGTAAGTTATTAAATTATTGATTTATAATAATTTAATAATTATTTAATAATTTATCTCAAATTTAATTTCTAAAATTATAAATTATTAATTTATAATTAAAAATTATTCTTATGAATCATAATCATTAAAAATAATTTTTTAATGAATTTAAAATATAATTTAATAATTTATTAACTTTTATTAAAAAATAATTTATTAACTTTTATTAAAAAATAATTTATTAACTTTTATTAAAATATAATTTATTAACTTTTATTAAAAAATAATTTATTAACTTTTATTAAAATATAATTTATTAACTTTTATTAAAATATAATTTATTAACTTTTATTAAAATATAATTTAATAATTTATTAATTAATTATTATTTATTAATTTTTTAAAAATCATCAACATTTAATAATTTTTAATAAATTAATTATTATTTTATTATTATTTATTTAATTAATTAATTATTATTTTATTATTATTTAATTAATTAATTAATTATATATATTAATTATATTAAAATATTAATCATTAAATTTTATTTCATCAATATCAACTTTATATGTAAATATGATATTTTCATCTTCAAATAATTCTTCACCTAATTCCTCTAATAATTCATCATCGTATCTATTTTTTAAAATCTGCTACGCATATTTCTTGCAATCTTTGATTGCTTTGAAATACTCACCCACAATATTTTCATGGCATTCATCTTCACCATTATATAAAACTATATTATGATTTTATCATATCGTTTACATCTTCTCCATAAGTGTCAGCATACCTTACTTCTTCAACCAACCAACCACATTTTGTTAATTTATAAGCTATTTTATTTTAAAATTTTTAAATTTATTGTTTTGATTTTTAGCACAAAAATCATCGATCAATTATAAATTATAATATATTTATAAATTACTGGAACTTTAGTTATAAAAAGCTGTAAGTCTTTAATTTATAACATTTATGTGTTTAGTAAAATTAATTTATAAGTATATTATTCTAATATATTAATATAAATTTATCATTATTTATAATATCAATATATTATTAATTATTATTATTTTCATAATTTAGATTTCTATAAAATAATTTTGTGAAGCATATAAATATTATTTAAGTTATTATAATATATTAAATATTAATAATATTTATTTGTTTATATAAAGATTATAATTAATGGTTTCAATTAAAAATTTGGGTAAATATTTTGATATTAATAATTCTGATTATACTTATAATAAGGATATTATTGTTGATTTAAGTAATATTTCTGATAATAAAATATATTTACAAAATTATTTATTATGTGATTTAATAATACCTAGTTTGATTAATGAAATTGGTTATTGTTCCAGTAAATTGATATTTATCGATGTTGGTGATGAAATTTTAATTAAAACTTTAATTGATAATGAATGTGATTCATTAATTAATATATATAATATTGCTATCCATTACCATAAAAAAGGTAATCATTCAGTAACAGCAATTGTTCAAAAAATTAATTCAAAAACAATTATTGAATATTATGATCCAAATGGTTTTGGTGATATAAATATACATAATATTATTAAAAATTATTTTGATAATATATATAATAATTATGAATTTGTGGTATCTGGTTCATTTTGTCCTAATTTAAAAGGTATACAAAAAGTATTACAATTTAGAGACGGTGGTGGATGTGCAATATTTACTAATATATACATATTATTTAGAATATTTAATCCAGAAGTAAGTATCGATAAATTAAATAATTTTTTATTTACTATAACACAAGATAAATGGAATAAAATATTATATGCTACGCCTAATTTATTACTTGTTTATGCTTTTAAGAAAAAAATTATTAATGCATATTATATGAGAAAATTATTTAATAGTAATCTTATGATAAATAATATGTATATTAAATATATTGGTATATTTAATATACAAAATTTAATTTATATACTAAATAAAAATCAGCAAGATAAATTAAATGATATTATTTCTATATTATACATATATATTTATACATATCCTGATGTTTTTAATCAACAACCATATTTTGATATTATTATAAATATATATAAATCTTTTGAATCTAAAAATGTATTAAATTTATTAATTAATTTAATTCCTAATTATTCTGATGTTGATTTTGATGATTTATTAGAAAAATCTTTAGAAAATATGTTAAATAATGAATATATTATGTTGAAATGCATTAATTTTAATTTGCTTGACAAACCATCAACTATTAATTATAAAATATCTAAAATTAATGATAAATATTATATAAAAGGTAAATTTTTTGAATTTGATGATATTATATATATACTTTTAGGAAATAGAGAATTCGATACTTATCAAACAATTGCTTGGGTATTTGAATATAAAAATAATGTATATTTTAATATTAATCCTGTTTTATTATCATAATTATAAATAATATAAATTATGAATTTCATAATTTAAAATATATTAATAAATATTAATAACTTTATTTTATAATTTTATAATTTTATAATTTTATATTTTTAATAATTTTATATTTTTATATTTTAATAATTTTATATTTTTATTAATTTTATATTTTAATAATTTATTAAATTTATATTTTTAATAATTTATATTTTTAATAATTTATTAAATTTATATTTTTAATAATTTATTAAATTTATATTTTTAATAATTTATTAAATTTATATTTTTAATAAATTTATATTTTTAATAATTTATTAAATTTATATTTTTAATAAATTTATATTTTTAATAATTATATTAAATAATAAATTTATATTTTTAATAATTTTATTATTTAATAAATTATATTTATAATAAATTTATAATTTAATAAAGTTATATTTTTAATAATTTTTAAATAACTTTATTTTTTTAAATATACAAAGATTATGTTTATATTTAAATAAAAATAATAATTTTTAAATATACAAAGTTTTTTTACATTTAAATAAAAATAATAATTTATATATAATTATTATTTTACATTTTAAAAATATTTTATTTTAATTTATTGTGTTAACATTCAAATAATATTTTACAATATTATTTTAATTTAAATGTAAAAACATAATTTTTGTATATCTAAAAATTATTATTTACATTTAAACGTAAAAACATAACTTTTGTATATCTAAAAAATAATATTTATATTTAAATGCAAAAACATAACCTTTGTATATCTAAAAAATTTTATTTACATTTAAATGCAAGAACATAACCTTTGTATATCTAAATAATAATATTTTCATTTAAATGTAAAAATATAACCTTTGTATATCTAAAAAATAATATTTTCATTTAAATGTAAAAACATAACCTTTATATATCTAAAAATATTTTTCTAATTGAATTTTAATTATAAAAAGTATTTCAAAGCAATCAAAGATTGCAAGAAATTTGCTACGCAAATTTTAATTTATTTTTTCAATAAATTATTAAAAAATAAATTTCCAGAAAAATTTTAATTCTATTTATTTATTTATATTATTAATATAAATATTTAATTATTAAATTATATTATTTAGATATACTAAAGTTATCTTTTTATATTTAAATATAAATAATAATTTTTAGATATACAAAGGATATGTTTTTGAATTTAAATATAAATAATATTTTTAGATATACAAAGGTTATGTTTTTGCATTTAAATATAAATATTATTTTTTAGATATACAAAGGTTATGTTTTTGCATTTAAATATAAATATTATTTTTTAGATATAAAAGGGTTATGTTTTTGAATTTAAACGAAAATTATTATTTTTAGATATACAAAAGTTATGTTTTTGAATTTAAACGAAAATTATTATTTTTAGATATACAAAAGTTATGTTTTTAAAATTTAAAGATACATTTTAATTTTTAATTTATTGTGTTAATATTAAAATAATATTTTACAATATCATTTTTATTTAAATGTAAGAATATAAATTTTGTATATCTAAATAATTTTATTTTCGTTTAAATGTAAAAATATAACCCTTATATATCTAAAAATTATTATTTTAATTTAAATGCAAAAAGATAACCTTTGTATATCTAAAAAATTTTATTTTAATTTAAATGTAAAAAGATAACCTTTGTATATCTAAAAAATAATATTTATATTTAAATGTAAAAAGATAATCTTTGTATATCTAAAAAATATTATTTTCATTTAAATACAAGAACATAACCCTTGTATATTGAAAAATTTTATTTTTCATTTAAATACAAAAACATAATTTTTGTATATCTAAAAGTTTTTATTTTCATTTAAATATAAACACATAATCATTGTATATCTAAATAATATTATTTAATAATTAAATATTTATATTAAAAATATAAAATAAATAGAATTAAAATTTTCTGGAAATTATTTTTTTTCAAAAAATATTAAAAAAAAAAATAAATTAAAATACTTTTTCTAATTAAAATTCAATTATGAAAATATTTTTAAATATACAAAGGTTATGTTTTTGCATTTAAATTAAAATAATAATTTTTAAATATACAAAGGTTATGTTTTTGAATTTAAATATAAATAATAATTTTTAAATATACAAAGGTTATGTTCTTAAATTTTAAAAATACATTTTAATTTTTAATTTATTGTATTAATATTCAATTAATATTTTACAATATTATTTTTAATTAAATGTAAAAACATAACCTTTGTATATCTAAAAAAATTTATTTTCATTTAAATACAAAAAGATAACCTTTGTATATTTAAAAAATATTATTTACATTTAAATACAAAAAGATAACCTTTGTATATTTAAAAAAATATTATTTACATTTAAATACAAAAAGATAACCTTTGTATATTTAAAAAATAATATTCACATTTAAATGTAAAAACATAACCTTTGTATATCTAAAAATTTTTATTTTCATTTTAAATGTAAAAACATAACCTTTGTATATCTAAAAATTTTTATTTATATTTAAATGTAAAAACATAACCTTTGTATATCTAAAAATTTTTATTTATATTTAAATGTAAAAACATAACCTTTGTATATCTAAAAATATTTTTCTAATTTAATTTTAATTATTAAAAGTTTTTTTAATTTATTTTTTTCAAAAAATATTAAAAAAAATAATTTCCAGAAAATTTTAATTTTATTTATTTCTTTATATTATTAATATAAATATTTAATTATTAAATTATATTATTTAGATATTCAAAGGTTATGTTCTTGTATTTAAATGAAAATAAAAATTTGTAGATATACATTGGATATATTTTTACATTTAAATTAAAATAAATTTTTTTAGATATACAAAGGTTATATTTTTATATTTAAATGTAAATAAAATTTTTTAGATATACAAGAATTATGTTCTTAAATTTTAAAGATATATTTTAATTTTTAATTTATTGTCCTAATATTTAAATAATATTGTAAAATAATATTTTTAATTAAATATAAGAACATAACCTTTGTATATCTAAAAAATTTTATTTTCATTTAAATACAAAAAGATAACCTTTGTATATTTAAAAAATAATTTTTACATTTAAATGCAAAAACATAACCTTTGTATATCTAAAAATTATTATTTTCATTTAAATGCAAAAATATAACCTTTGTATATCTAAAAATTATTATTTATATTTAAATGTAAAAACATAACCTTTGTATATCTAAAAATATTTTTCTAATTTAATTTTAATTATAAAAAGTTTTTTTTTAATTTTTTTTTCAATATTTTTTTGAAAAATAAATTTCCAAATAAATTTTAATTCAATTTATTTATTTATATTATTAATATAAATATTTAATAGTTATATTGTATTATTTAGATATACAAAGGTTATATTTTTGCATTTAAATGAAAATAATAATTTTAGATATACAAAGGTTATGTTTTTGCATTTAAATGTAAATAAAAATTTTTAGATATACAAAGGTTATGTTTTTACATTTAAATGAAAATAAAATTTTTTAGATATATAAAGGTTATATTTTTACATTTAAATGAAAATAATAATTTTTAAATATATAAAGGTTATGTTTTTGAATTTAAATGAAAATAATATTTTTTAGATATACAAAGGTTATGTTTTTACATTTAAATATTAAATAATTATATATTTATTTTATACATTAAAAATATATTAAGTTATCAAAATAATATTTTCATTTAAATGTAAAAACATAACCTTTGTATATCTAAAAAATATTATTTATATTTAAAGACAAAAACATAACCTTTGTATATCTAAAAATTTTTATTTATATTTAAAGACAAAAATATAACCTTTATATATCTAAAAATATTTTATTTATATTTAAAGACAAAAACATAACCCTTGTATATCTAAATAATACACTTTAATAATTAAATATTTATATTATTAATATAAAGAAATAAATTGAATTAAATTTTTTCTGGAAATTTATTTTTAATAATTTATTGAAAAAAAAAATTAAAATTTGCGTAGCAAATTTCTTGCAATCTTTGATTGCTTTGAAATACTTTTTATAACTAAAATTCAATTATAAAAATATTTTTAGATATACAAAGGTTATGTTTTTACATTTAAATGAAAATATTATTTTTTAGATATACAAAGGTTATGTTTTTGCATTTAAATGTAAATATTATTTTTTAGATATACAAAGGTTATCTTTTTACATTTAAATGAAAATAATATTTTTTAGATATACAAAAGTTATGTTTTTGAATTTAAACGAAAATATTATTTTGATAACTTAATATATTTTTAATGTATAAAATAAATATATATTTATTTAATATTTAAATGTAAAAAGATAACCTTTGTATATCTAAAAATTTTTATTATCGTTTAAATGTAAAAAGATAACCTTTGTATATCTAAAAATTTTTATTTTCATTTAAATGTAAAAAGATAACCTTTGTGTATCTAAAAATATTTTTCTAATTTAATTTTAATTATAAAAAGTTTTTTTAATTTATTTTTTTAATATTTTTTTGAAAAATAAATTTCCAAAAAAAAATTAATTCAATTTATTTCTTTATATTATTAATATAAATATTTAATAGTTATATTGTATTATTTAGATATACAAAAGTTATGTTCTTGTATTTAAACGAAAATAAAAATTTTTAGATATACAAAGGTTATCTTTTTGTATTTAAATAAAAATAAAATTTTCTAGATATACAAAGGTTATCTTTTTACATTTTAAATAAAATAATAATTTTTAGATATACAAAAGTTATGTTTTTATATTTAAATGTAAATATTATTTGATAACTTAATATATTTTAAATATATAAAATAAATATATAATTATTTAATATTTAAATGTAAAAATATAACTTTTGTATATCTAAATAATACAATATAATTATTAAATATTTATATTATTAATATAAATAAATAAATTGAATTAATTTTTTTTCGGAAATTTATTTTTCAAAAAAATATTGAAAAAAAATAAATTAAAAAATGCTTTTATAATTAAAATTCAATTATGAAAATATTTTTAGATATACAAAGGTTATGTTTTTACATTTAAATATAAATAATAATTTTTAGATATACAAAGGTTATATTTTTGCATTTAAATGAAAAATAAATTTTGTAAATATACAAAGGTTATCTTTTGTATTTAAATGAAAATAAATTTTTTTAGATATACAAAGGTTATATTCTTACATTTAATTAAAAATAAATTTTTTTAGATATACAAAGGTTATATTCTTACATTTAATTAAAAATAATATTGTAAAATATTATTTGAATATTAATACAATAAATTAAAAATTAAAATGTATTTTAAAATTTAAGAACATAATTCTTGTATATCTAAAATTTTTTATTTTAGTTTAAATTCAAAAACATAACCTTTGTATATTTAAAAATTATTATTTATATTTAAATTCAAAAACATAACCTTTGTATATTTAAAAATTATTATTTATATTTAAATTCAAAAACATAACCTTTGTATATCTAAAAATTATTATTTATATTTAAATTCAAAAACATAACCTTTGTATATCTAAAAATTTTTATTTATATTTAAATACAAGAACATAACCTTTGTATATCTAAAAATTTTTATTTATATTTAAATGCAAGAATATAACCTTTTTATATCTAAATAATACATTTTAACTATTAAATATTTATATTAATAATATAAAGAAATAAATAGAATTAAAATTTTCTGGAAATTATTTTTTTAATATTTTTTGAAAAAAATAAATTAAAAAATACCCTTTATAATTAAAATTCAATTATGAAAATATTTTTAGATATACAAAGGTTATGTTCTTGCATTTAAATGTAAATAAAAATTTTTAGATATACAAAGGTTACATTTTTACTTTTAAATAAAAATAAAATTTTTTAGATATACAAAGGTTATGTTCTTGAATTTAAATGTAAATAATAATTTTTAGATATACAAAGGTTATATTTTTACATTTAAACGAAAATAATATTTTTTTAGATATACAAAGATTATGTTTTTGCATTTGAATGTAAATAATAATTTTTAAATATACAAGGATTATGTTTTTGTATTTAAATAAAAATAATATTTTATATATTTTATAGGATTATGTTTTTGTATTTAAATGAAAATAATATTTTTAATATTTTATAGGATTATATTTTTGTATTTAAATATTAAAAATAATTTTTAGATTTTATAAGGTTAATATTTTAATAATATTATAAATATTATTTACATTTAAATATAAGAACATAATTTTTGTATATTTAAAAAATATTATCTTCATTTAAATATAAGAAAATAACTCTTGTATATTTAAAAAATATTATTTTCATTTAAATACAAAAACATAATCTTATAAAATATATAAAATATTATTTTTATTTAAATACAAAAACATAATCTTATAAAATATATAAAATATTATTTTTATTTAAATACAAAAACATAATCTTATAAAATATATAAAATATTATTTTTATTTAAATACAAAAACATAATCTTATAAAATATATAAAATATTATTTTTATTTAAATACAAAAACATAATCTTATAAAATATATAAAATATTATTTTTATTTAAATACAAAAACATAATCCTTGTATATTTAAAAATTATTATTTTCATTTAAATGCAAAAACATAACCTTTGTATATCTAAAAATATTTTCATAATTGAATTTTAATTATAAAGAGTATTTTTTAATTTATTTTTTGAAAAAAATATTAAAAAAATAATTTCCAGAAAATTTTAATTCTATTTATTTCTTTATATTATTAATATAAATATTTAATTATTAAATAATATTATTTAGATGTTTAAAGGTTATGTTCTTGTATTTAAATGAAAATAAAAATTTGTAGATATACAAAAGTTATGTTTTTACATTTAAATAAAAATAAAATTTTTTAGATATACAAAGGTTATATTTTTATATTTAAATGTAAATAAAATTTTTTAGATATACAAAGGTTATTTTTTGCATTTAAAAGTAAATAATAATTTTTAAATATACAAAGGTTATATTCTTGTATTTAAATGTAAATAAAAATTTTTAGATATATAAAGGTTATATTCTTGAATTTAAATAAAATATTATTTTGATAACTTAATATATTTTTAATGTATAAAATAAATATATAATTATTTAATATTTAAATGTAAAAATATAACTATTGTATATTTAAAAAATATTATTTTCATTTAAATATAAAAATATAACCTTTGTATATCTAAAGTTTTTTATTTACATTTAAATGTAAAAAGATAACCTTTGTATATCTAAAAAATAATATTTATATTTAAATGTAAAAATATAACCTTTGTATATCTAAAAATATTTTCATAATTGAATTTTAATTATAAAAAGTATTTTTATTTTTTTTTCAATAAATTATTAAAAAATAATTTTCCAGAAAAATTTAATTCAATTTATTTTTTTATATTATTAATATAAACATTTAATTATTAAAATATATTATTTAGATATATAAAGGTTATATTTTTACATTTAAATATAAATATTATTTTTTAAATATACAAAGATTATGTTCTTGTATTTAAACGAAAATAAAAATTTTTAAATATACAAAGTTTATCTTTTCGCATTTTAAAGATATATTTTAATTTTTAATTTATTGTCTTAATATTTAAATAATATTATAAAATAATATTTTCATTTAAATGTAAAAATATAACCTTTGTATATCTAAAAAATAATATTTATATTTAAATGTAAAAACATAACCTTTGTATATCTAAATAATATTATTTAATAATTAAATATTTATATTAATAATATAAAGAAATAAATAGAAATTAATTTTTTTTTGGAAATTTATTTTTCAAAAAAATATTAAAAAAAATAAATTAAAAATACTTTTTATAATTAAAATTCAATTAGGAAAATATTTTTCGATATACAAAGGTTATGTTCTTGTATTTAAATTAAAATAAAATTTTTTAGATATACAAAGGTTATATTTTTACATTTAAATTAAAATAAAAATTTGTAGATATACATAGGATATATTTTTACATTTAAATGAAAATAAAAATTTGTAGATATACATAGGATATATTTTTACATTTAAATGAAAATAAAAATTTGTAGATATACATAGGATATATTTTTACATTTAAATTAAAATAAAATTTTTTAGATATACAAAAGTTATCTTTTTACATTTAAATGTAAAAAATATTTTTTAAATATAAAACGGCTATCTTTTTGTATTTAAATGTAAATAAAAATTTTTAGATTTTATAGGGTTATATTTTTGCATTTAAATGAAAATAATAATTTTTAGATATACAAAGGTTATATTTTTACATTTAAATGAAAATAAAAATTTTTAGATATACAAAGGTTATCTTTTTTTCATTTAAATGTAAATAAAAATTTTTAGATATACAAAATTTGCTACGCAAATTCTCGAAAACAGTTAACACTGTTTTCTTGAAGTTATGTTTTTTTCATTTAAATGAAAATATTATTTTTTAGATATATAAATGTTATGTTTTTGCATTTAAATGAAAATAAATTTTTTTAAATATAAAGGTTATCTTTTGCATTTAAATGTAAATAAAAAACTTTATATATACAAAGGTTATGTTTTTGTATTTTAAAGATATATTTTAATTTTTAGATATACAAAGGTTATATTAATAAATTTAAAAATATTTTAAAAATTATTTTTAAATATAAATTATATATTCAAAAGTTATATTGTAATTTAAATTTAATTTACAATAAATTATTAAATAGTTCTAGTAAATAATTTAATATAAATAATAAATAATAAATAAATAATAAAAATATAATAAAAAAATTAATAATATAATATAATTAACAAATATTTATATTAAATATGGAATAAAATAAAATTATATATTATTAATATATATTTATTCTGAATCATAATTATTATATAATTTATCAATTAATGGTGTTTCTAAATCATATGAATTATTTTTATGTTTAAACATTATTTCTGATTCATTTGAATTATCAGATTCTTTTATACCTATTAATTTTTTAATATTTTTAAAGAATACTCTCCAACCTACAAATTCCACTCTTGGAAAACAAAACATTTTTATAAAATATTTAATTTATGGGAACAATTTTTACATTTTGTAATTCTTTATCAAATAAGTGTAAATATTCTTGTTTTATATACAAATTCAATTTAAATTCTGGTATTTTTTTAGATAATATTAATTTCACTGATTCTATCCTACCTTTTATACCATAATACTTATATCTTAATTTTTTATTCATTGTAGGATGTTGAAAATGCCATTCATAAGATAATGCAGTATGTCTATCTGGAAATCCTTCAATAATACACATCATTTCATATGGTCTTTTATATAATGTTTTATATGCTCCACCAACAATTTCACCATTATGTTGTCTTAATCTTTTCTTTGGGTTATTAGTCATTCCAATATAACAAAAATTTTTATGGTCAGGGTTTAATGAACGAAGTAAATAACAATATAATGACATTTATTTAAATATTGCATAAATAATATTTAAATTGTCTTTAGAAAAATGAAATAAATATTATTTAATTTTATAAAAAATGGAAAATGATCATTTTAATTTAATAACTGACAAATCTATGTATGAAATTGAGTATGAAATAGCATCTAATTTAATGAATAACCGCACCGAAGAAGAAAAGGAATTAACAGAAAAATATTTTAATGAATTAGTTGAACAATATAATAAATATTTTAATGACACGAACGAATATTTTAATGACGCGAACGAATATTTAATGGAGAAAAAACTTGAAAAAGAAAATATTGAAAAACAAATTAAAAAAGAAGTGATGGATGAAATTAAAAATGATTATGAACAAATAAATGAAGAAAGAAAATATGTTGATGATTTTTTTTATGTAAAAGAAATGCTTGATGAACGCTCAATATATGAAATTGAAATTGAAAATGCAATGGCAGCTAATTTAAAAGAACTAACACAAGAAGATATTGAACATCTTGAAAAATTGAAAGAAGATATGGAAAAATGTAATGAACGTAGAAAAAAATGGAGAGAACAACGTCTAAATGAAGAAAAAAAGGAAAATGAAATTAAAGAAAAAGAAAAAGAAAAAATAGAAGAAGAATTAAAAAATGAATATGAATTTATAAATAAAGAAAGAAGATATGTAGATATGTTTGTTGATAAATTATTTGGTGATTCTAAATCCAATAATAAGTTATCAGATAAAATTTGGGGAGAATCTAAATATAAAATAGATGAATATTCACATGAAGAAATTGAAAAATATAATAAAGATATTGAAAGACGTTGTAATAGTCTTAATAGATGGAAAAGTAAATCTCCGGAATTTATAAATGTTCATAAAATAACTGAAAGAGAAGCAAATGAACATAGAATGAATTCGAAGGAAAATAGTAAAATTAAAAAAGATTTAGAAGAAATTGAATGGGAATTATTTAAATTAAATTATAAAAAAGAATTATTAAATAATAGAAGGGATGAGTTAAGAATTGAAATAGATGAATATAATAAAAGAGAACTTAGTTAATTATAATTCAATGAATTATAAATTTTAATTATGTATTTATGAATTATAAATAATTATAAATTATAAATATTTAAAATAATTATAACTTTAAATATTTTAAATAATTATAACTTTTAAAATAATTATAACTTTTAAAATAATTATAACTTTTAAAATAATTATAACTTTTAAAATAATTATAACTTTTAAAATAATTATAACTTTTAAAATAATTATAACTTTTAAAATAATTATAACTTTAAATAATTATAACTTTTAAATATTTAAATAATTATAACTTTTAAATATTTTAAATAATTATAACTTTAAATATTTTAAATAATTATAACTTTTAAATATTTTAAATAATTATAATTTTAAATATTTTAAATAATTATAACTTTTTAAATAATTATAATTTATTAAATAATTATAATTCAATAAATTATAAATTTTAATAATATAAATATATTTTATAAATAATTTATTATTATATAATTATAAATAATTTATTATTATATAATTATAAATAATTTATTATTTTATAAATAAATAATTTAAATAATAAATAATAAATAATTATAACTTTTATATTAGCACATTTTAAACGAGATACGATTGTATAAATAATTATAATTTTAAACAAGATATGATTGTATAAATAATTATAATTTTAAACAAGATACGATTGTATAAATAATTATAATTTTTAAAATAATTATAACTTTTAAATATTTTAAATAAATAACTTTAAAATAATTATAAATTTTTAAATAATTATAACTTTAAATAATTATAAATTTTAAGATAATTATAATTTTTATATGAGCTTCGCTCATTTAAACAAGCTACGCTTGTATAAAATAATTATTTTTTAAATAATAACTTTTTAAATAATTATAATTCATTGAATTATAATATTATTTTAAATTTAATTATTAAAATATAGAAATATAGTGATAGAGAACTTAGTTAATTATAATTCAATGAATAATAATATTATTTTAAATATAATTTTAAAATATCAAAATATTTTTTTCTAGTATTAAAATATTAATTTTTCAAAGAAAATTGAACTAGTTTGAACTAGCTCAATTTATTATATTTAATTTATCTGTATAAAATTTTTTAATTTTGGGTAAATTATAATTAATATATAAATTTGATCCAACATCTTGTTCTAAAAAATTACATATAGATAAACCTTGTTTATATAATTTAATATAATAACAAACCACTGATAATTCATAATATATTTTATTATATTTAATATAATAATCTTTATATAAAAATAATTTATTTGGTATTTCTTTTGGAATTTTAGATAATGCTGTTTTTAATAAAATATATGATAAATAATATTTTTTTTTATTATTATAATAAATAGCTAATTTACCATAAGCTTCTATATTTGTTGGATCAAAATTTATAGCTTCCATGAAATAATATACTATTTTTTCATTTTCATTTAAATATGTATAACATTCAGCTATTCTAACATATGAAACCGATACTTCATCAAGGTACCCCCCCCCCAATATTAATTCTTTTATTATAGTCATTAATAGCATCATTATATTTACATAAACAGAAAAATGTATTAGCTCTATAAAAATACGATCTAGTTAAAAAAATATTTTCATTAATATCTAATGTTAATAATTTTATATCTCTTTCATATTTATTCTTTTTATATCCACCATCATTAACATCTATTATATATAATGAATCAATTAAAAATTTGTTATGTTTTTCATAAGAACTTATATATTCATGAGTTCTGCAAAAATATTTCCAATTTATTGATGATTTTACAATTCTTATATTTTTATATCGTAATTTACCACGTTCTTGTATTAATTCATGACAATCTTCAATTAATAAAATTTTATTAAAATTTGGACTTATATTTAATATCATATCAGCATCTAATAATAATAAATATGTTGCATTTGGAAATGATTCTTTTGCACGAAATAAACTATTTGTTCTATTATGACCAAAATCTAAAAACCATTCAGTTTTTAAATTACCATTTAAATTTAATTTATTAATAATTTTATTAGGTGCATTTATTTTAAATTCAATATCATCATCTTGATATATTAATTCATTATTATATAATAATTGATATATATTATCATTTTGTATTATTGTAAATCCATTAGGTAATTTATGTGATTTATTATTATTATATTCGGAAATATTATCATTATTATTTGAAATATATGTATATGTATGAACTATAGTTGGTATATTATTTTTTACTCCAAAATCATAAATTAATTCAGGTGTGTTATCTGTTGAACCTGTATCACATATAGATATATAATCTATAATATCAACAACACTATTTAATAATCTATTTATAATTTTTGATTCATTTTTAACAATCATACATAAACAAATTGTATTTTGCATTTTAATAATATATTTTTTAAACAATAAAATGTTTAAAGATTTTAAACAATATAAAGGTTTATGGCCATATATGGCGAAATATTATATAATAGCATAAATTTTTCTAGAAGAACAGAAGAATTTGTTTTGGTTATTAATAATAATAATATATTATTATATAAGTTAATAAATAATGAATATAAATTATGTAAAAAACCAAACAAATTTAAATTTATTGATGAATGTTTTCAAGTAATTTATGATTGTGGTGAAATAACAATCAATAATTACTGTGATTGTAATATATGTAATTGTTTTATTAAAGGTGAACAAGGTCCTCAGGGTGAACAAGGCCCGCAAGGAGAACAAGGCCCTCAAGGAGATCCAGGACAAAAAGGAGATACAGGAGATACAGGCCAAAAAGGAGATACAGGAGATACAGGCCAAAAAGGAGATACAGGTGACACAGGAGAACAAGGTGAAAAAGGGGATACAGGTGACACAGGAGAACAAGGTGAAAAAGGGGATACAGGTGACACAGGAGAACAAGGTGAAAAAGGTGATACTGGA
>Ga0209963_1001203_pt1 | contig 16312 bp, 10 predicted proteins | sample ThiBio_1000_biof_2_FD_183957 | JGI IMG/M metagenome (GOLD analysis project Ga0209963, IMG submission 183957) | Wastewater bioreactor microbial communities from Cape Town, South Africa - Thiocy_cont_1000_biof (SPAdes) | ecosystem: Engineered > Bioreactor > Thiocyanate-remediating >...
AGAGGTCGTGGTCACCCCTTCATCCTAGGTTCCCTGCACGGCAGGGTTCCCATGGGCGAGCTCTATGAGCCGGGCGTGGATGTGCTGGGCGTGTTCGCGGTGCACGTGGGCAGGGCGTCCAGGCTCCCGCCGGAGGAGATCGCGTCGAGCGCCTTGAGGGAGTCGTCGAGGGTCTTTACCGAGAACACCCGCAGCCCGGACGGGATGTGCCCGACGACCTCGTCGCAGTTGGAGTCGGGCGCGAGGAAGAACGTCGCGCCGGCGTCGCGCGCGCCGTAAAGCTTCTGCCGGATGCCTCCGATGGGCCCGACCGTCCCGTCCGCCGCGATCGTCCCCGTGCCGGCGACGTTCTCGCCTCCGTTGAGCTTGCCCGGCGTCAGCTCGTCGATGATGCCGAGAGCGAACATCATGCCGGCAGACGGACCTCCCACGTTGTTCAGCTGGATGGTCACGTCGATCGGGAAGTCGTAGTCGGTCGTGAGCGTGACCCCGATGAGCCACGTCGACGTGCCGTTCACGGTCGTCTTCTTGGGCGTCACCGAGACGTCCTTCGTCGCTCCCGCGCGTTGGATGACCAGCCGCACGGGGTCGCCCTGGCCCTTGGTCACGATGGAGCGCAGCGTGTCGGCATCCGTCACCGCCGTGCCGTCCGCCGAGACGATGACATCCCCCGGCTGGAGGACGCCCTCGGCCGCCGAGCCGTCGGTGAGCGAATAGACCTCGAGGTGCGGCTTCACGTCGTAGCCGAGGTGGGTCAGCGCCGCCGCGGTCGCCTCCTTCTGCGAGTCGACCATCATCGCGGCGCTCTCCTGGTTCTGCTGCTCCACGGTCTGGTCGTTCGGGAAGACCGCGTCGATCGGCAGCACCGCACGCGACGGGTCGAACCATGCCGTCGCGAGCTCGAACCACGTCGGCGTGCGCTCGCGGCTGCCGACCACCTGCACGGTCAGCATGTCCAGCGTCCCCGCCGTGGGATACGTCGTCGCACCCTTGATCGAGATGAGCGGCACCTGCTTGCCGTTCGCGTCCGGGGCGGTGCCGAGCGTGTTGAAGACCGGCCCGGGCTGCTGGATCACATAGGCGGTCGGCAGGAACGTGAGCATGACCAGCGCGATCAGGGCGACCGACAGCGCCCACGCCCCGACCACGACGTTGCGCGGCCGCCGGGACTTCGGTGCAGGAGTGATCGTCACGTTCTCGTCGAACAGCGCCACGGGCCACCTCTCCTGTCGTTCGCGAGCGGCGTACTGCGACGAGCCCTCCGCCGGGGATCGAGCCGATCCGTGCGACTAGCGTAGAGGCACACCCTCCCCCACCGGCTGAAAGGCGGCTGACGTGGCCGACGACGAGCACGACCCGGAACGCGACTTCGAAGAGCTGATGCGACGGCTGCTCGGCTCCGGCGACGCGGGCGGAGCGGTCTTCGACCCCTCGCAGCTCGACCCGGAACAGCTCGAGCAGCTCTCTCGGATGGGCATCGATCCGGCCATGATGCAGACCGCCATGCGCCGATTCCAGGAGGCGTTCCGCGCCGGCGGCGACGGAATCGACTGGGACTCCGCGAAGCGCGGTGCGCTGCACATCGCGAACCAGAGCGATCTGGGGATCACCTCGGGCCAGCGCGCCGGGCTCGACCAGGCGTCGGCGCTGGCGACGCTGTGGCTCGGCGAGGCGACCGTCATCTCGGAGCTCGCCGCCCCCGCACGCTCGATCACGCGCGGCCAGTGGGTGGAGGCGACCCTCCCGGTGTGGCAGGAACTGGCCGAGCCCGTCGCGACGAGCATCGCCGACGCGCTCACGCGAGTGCTCGCCGAGCAGGCTCCGGAGGACATGCAGGACGTCGTGCAGGGGGCGGGGCGCCTCATGCGGACGATCGGCGGCTCGCTGTTCGCGGCGCAGCTGGGGCAGGTCGTGGGTCAGCTCTCGACGGAGGTCGTCTCCGGCGGTGACGTCGGCATCCCGGTGATGCCCGCGGGCGAGGCGGCGATCCTGCCGCAGAACTTCGCGGACTTCGGCCGGGACCTGGAGATCCCCGAGGACCAGCTCGCCCTGTATCTGGCCACGCGCGAGCTCGCGCACGCGCGCCTGTTCCGCCACGCGAAGTGGTTGCGGCTGCATGTCATCGCGCAGGTGACCGAGTTCGCCCGCGGCGTCCACATCGACACCGAGGCGATCGAGGAGCTCGCCTCGAGGTTCGACCCCTCCGAGCCCGAGGAGCTGCGCCGGGCGCTCGAGAGCGGTGCGCTCATCCCGCCGCACTCGCCGGCACAGGAGCGCGCGCTGACGCGGCTGGAGAATCTCCTGGCCACCATCGAGGGCTGGGTGGAGGTCGTGACGGCGGATGCCACGAGCCGGATCCCCTCGTCCGACCGGATCGCCGAGGCGGTGCGCCGCAGGCGTGCGGTCGGCGGTCCCGCCGAGCGCGCGCTCGGCACCCTCGTGGGCCTGGAGCTGCGGCCGCGCCGCATGCGCGAGGCGGCGGCCATGTGGCGGGCCGTGACGGACGCCGTGGGCATCGCGGCGCGCGACGCCCTGTGGGACTACCCGGACCTCATGCCGACCGCGGAGGACATCGACGACCCGGCCGGACTCGTGGCCCGCCTCAGCGCCCGCGCACGCGGCGAGGCGCCGGAGCGGGACGAGATGGACGAGGCGATCGAGGCGCTGCTCTCCGGCGCAGGCGACGAGGACCCTTCCGATGGCTCCGCCGACGACGCACCCGACGAGCGTGCCGGCGACGCACCCGACGACCCGCGCCGGGTCTGACCACTCCTCCCCAGCTCCGCGCCGCGACGGCACGCGCGCACGCCGCTGTGGATAACGGCGACACGCCGCCCCGGCCGCGGAGAATCGGAGGATGCTCCGACTCGATCCCGCGTATCCGCTCCTCTGGCGGTCGTCGACGAGCCTTCAGCTCGGCGCGGACGCGATCGCGGTCATCGAGGATGCGCAGCCCTGGGAGGAGCGCGTCCTCGAGCAGCTCGCCGTCGGCATCCCGGAGGGTGCGCTGGACGCCGTCGCGCGCGCGTTCGGCGGCACTCCGGCCCGCGCGCGACGACTGCTGACCCGGATCCGTCCCGCCCTCGTGCCGCCGGGGCCGGGCCCCGCCCCGCTGCGCATCGCGGTGCGCGTGCCGCCGCGCATCCCGGATGTCGACGTCGCCGCGATCGTCGACGCCTTCACGATCACCGACGCGCACGTCTGGCTGCAGCGAGAGCGACCGGACCAGCCGCCGCGCATCCCGCACGGGGCGACGGTCGTCATGCTCGCGCAGCATGTCGCCGATCCCGTGCTGTCCGGCGAGCTGCTCGGGTCGGACATCCCGCATCTGCCCATCGTGTTCGGCGCCCATCGGGTCCGCGTCGGCCCGCTCGTGCGCCCAGGCGAGACGGCGTGCCTCATGTGCGTGGAGGCCGAGCACGCCGACCGCGATCCGGCCTGGCCGGTCGTGGCCGGGCAGCTTCTGAACCGGGAGTCCCCGCAGGCGGGGCGCCGGCTGTCCACGGAGGCGGCCCTCGTGGCCGCCCGGCTGCTCAGCGACGCGGCGGGGCGCCTCTCTCACTCGGTGACGCTGCGCGACGACTCGCCCCGGGGTGCCTGGCGCGCGCATCGACCGCATCCAGCGTGCCACTGCCGATCTCTCGAAGGAATCGCGACGGCAGACGCTCGGTGGCGCGCTGCTCCCCCGCCCGACCGCGCGACCACGAGATCGACAGCGTGCGCCCGGCCCGCGTGATCCCCACGTACGCGAGCCGTCGCTCCTCGTCGACCTGCTCGAAGCTCGACGCGTAGGAGATCGGGAGGATGCCCTCCGCCAGGCCGATGAGGTGCACGTGGTCCCACTCCAGGCCCTTCGCCGCGTGCAGCGTCGACAGCGTCACGGTGCGCAGGGCCGGCTCGTGCTGATCCTTCGCCCGTGCGGAGAGCTCGTCGGTGAATGTGCGCAGCGACGTGCCGGCAGGCGCCTCCTCGGCGAGCCGCAGGATGGCGGCGCGCGCCTCCCACGCATCGCGCAGCGCGCCGCCGGCCGGTGGCGCATCGTCGCTGTAGCCGAGCGATCTCAGCACGTCCCGCACGGCATCGACGAACCCCGTCTCCAGGGGCGCGACGGATGCCGCCCGCAGCGCCATCAGCGCCTGCCGCACCTCCGGCAGGTCGAAGAACCTCTTTCCGCCCAGGACGGTCGCGGCGATCTGACGGCCCGCGAGCGCACGCAGGAGCTCTGCGGACTGGGCGTGCGCGCGATACAGGATCGCGATCTGCCGCGGATCCACGCCGCTCGCGATCTGCGCCGCGATCGCCGCCGCGACGCCCTGCGCCTCGGCGGCGTCGTCGAGATACGCCTGCGCGCGCGGCCGTCCGTCGCGCGCGTCCCCGGCCGGTCGGGCGGCCGTGAGTCGCAGCGCCCCGGGACGGCCCCGCATGAGCGCGTTGGCGACCTCGAGGATGGCGCCCTCGGAGCGGTAGTTGGTCTCCAGGCGGATCATCCGGGTGCCCTCGTGCCGCCGCTCGAACTCGAGCAGGAACGAGGCGTCCGCCCCCGCGAACGAGTAGACGGTCTGACTCGCGTCCCCCACGACGCACAGGTCGCGCCGATCGCCCAGCCACAGCTCGAGCAGCCGGTGCTGCAGCGGTGACACGTCCTGGAACTCGTCCACCGTGAAGTGGCGGTACTGCTCCCTGATCGCCCTGGCCACCTGCGGCTCCGACTCGATCATCCCGGCGCAGGCCAGCAGGACGTCCTCGAAGTCGAGCTGCCGGCGCTCGTCCTTCAGCCGTTCGTACGCATGCTGCAGCGCGACGACGCGGTCGAGCGTCAGCCGGCCGATGCCCCCCGGCCGCGCCGCCGCGTAGGCGTCGACGCTGCGCATCGTCACCTTGCGCCACTCGATCTCGGATGCCACATCCCGCAGCGTCGCGACATCCGGATCGATGCCGATCCCGTCCGCCGCCTGTGCCAGCAGCCGCACCTTGTTGTCGACGATGCCCGGCGCGGAGTCCCCCGCGACGATCGGCCAGAAGTAGTTGAGCTGCGACAGCGCCGAGGCGTGGAACGTGCGGGCCGCGACTCCCGCCACGCCGAGCGCGCGCAGCCGGCCGCGCATCTCACCGGCCGCCTTCGCCGTGAAGGTCACCGCCATGACCCGTCCCGGCGAGTAGGCGCCGGTGTCCACTCCGTGGGCGATGCGGTGCGTGATGACCCGGGTCTTGCCGGTGCCGGCGCCGGCGAGCACGCACACGGGGCCGCGCAGCGCGGTGGCGGCCTCGAGCTGCCGGGGATCGAGGCCGTCGAGGGCGGAGCCGGTCATCCCGACGCGCACCAGTCGGCGATGAGACGGTACGCGATCGACGACGGGCCGGGCAGGAGGAACGACTCGGATGCGTCCGCATCCTGTGCGTCGGCCAGGGCGGCGGCGATCTCGGCGCGGGTGAACCACCGCACCTCGGCGATCTCCTCGCCGTCCGGACGTGCGAGGGCGTCGTTCGCCGACTGCGCTTCGAATCCGAGCATGAGCGAACGGGGGTACGGCCATGCCTGGGAGGAGCGGTAGACGACGTCGCCGACCGGGATGCCCGCCTCCTCCTCGAGCTCGCGCGCGACCGCCGTCTCGAGCGACTCGCCCGCCTCGACGAATCCCGCGAAGCAGGAGAAGCGGTCCGCCCCCCACAGCGCGTTGGAGCCGAGGAGCAGCCGGTCCGGGTCGGTCGCGCTCGTGACGATCATGATGACCGCGGGATCGGTCCGCGGGAAGTGCTCGCGGCCGCACGACGGGCACAGCCGCGACCAGCCGGCGGAGTGCACGTGCGTGCGAGTCCCGCAGAACGGGCAGTACGGCGCGTCCAGGAGCCATCGGCCGAGGCTCAGCGCCTCGACGAACAGTGCGGCGTCGTCGGCCTCGAGCGTCCCCCCCACCGCGCGTAGCGACGCCCACGCGATGCGCCCGCTCTCCGCGGGGAACAGCGCCGAGGGCTCTGCGTCCGCATCCAGCACCGCCGCGTCGAACACCGCAGCGACGATCGCCGACCCGTCCGCATCGCGACCGAGCAGGGCCCACTCGGCGCCGTCCGGGACCATGGCCGCAGGCACCAGGGCGAGTCGACCGTCCCGCATCGGAGCACGATCGCCGGAGAGCACCAGCACACGGGTCGACGCATCCGCGCGCAGCCCGTCGAGCAGCTCCGGCACCGCCCGCTCGGCGGCCGCGCGGTCGATTCCGCGAGCGGCGAGAGCCGGTCGGGTGGCCGATCTGTGGACCGTCATCGATACCTCCGTCGCGGGCGTGGCGCGGTCTTGCTGGGGTCGCACCCGACCTACCCTGGGGGCATGGCACGCTCACCCCTCACTCTAGCCGCGTCGGTCACGTCGGCTCTGCCGCAGGCGGGCGTCGTGGGCGTCCGTGCGCTCACGGAGGGCGCCGCGGGACGATTCGACACGGCGGTCGCCGACCTCGACGACGGGCGGCGGGTCGTCATCCGGGTGCCCAACGACGCGACGGCGGAGCGGGAGCTCGTCGCGCAGTCGCGCGCACTGCGGGCCCTCACCCCTGGCGTGCGGGCACTGCTGCCGTTCCGGGCGCCCGAGCCCCTGGGCGAGGCGACCGTCGACGGCATGCGGGCCAGCGTCGTCGACCTCATGGACGGCTACCGGGTGGACGCCGCAGAGCTGCCCCCTGGCCGAGGTGCCGCGACCGGCATCGGCGCGGCGATCGCCGCGCTGCACGCCCTGCCGACATCCGTCGTCCGCGTCGAGGGTCTGCCGGTGCAGACGTCCGACCAGGTCCGCGCCGAGATCTCACGCCTGCTGGATCGCGTCGCCGCGCTGCACCGGATCCCGGTGCCGTTGCTGCGGCGCTGGAGCCATGCGACCGCGGCCGATCGTCTCTGGCGCTTCGAAGCCACCGTGGTCGGCGGCGGGATCGGCGCCGAATCGTTCCTCATCGCGGACGTCGCCGGCGTTCCGCGGGTCGTCGGGCTGTTCGACTGGCACGGTCTCGCGGTGGGAGACCCCGCGGTCGATCTGCGCTGGCTCGCCTCCGCCCCGGCCGCCGCCGACGACGTGTTCGACGCGTATGCCGCCGCCGGCGTCCACGCTCCGGACGCGGCCCTGCGCACGCGTGCAAGGCTCTACGCGGAACTCGAGTTCGCCCGCTGGCTCGTCCACGGCGACGACGAGCAGCGCGACGACATCGTCGACGACGCCGTCGCGCTGCTGGAGGCCCTCTCCGAAAGCGTCCGCGACGACGACCTGCTCGAAGACGAAGGGCCGGACGTCGACGACGCGCTCTCCCTCCTGGAGCGGATGCCGCAGCCGCGCGCCGAGGTGGACACCTCGATGCAGACGGACGCGTTCGATCCCGCCGACCTGGGTGAGTACGCCGACACCGGCCGGCTGGGCGAGACGCGAGACGTCGAGCCGTCGATCGACCCGGACGCGACGGCGCCGATCGACATGTCCTCATGGTCCGGCGCACCGCGGTCCGCCGAACGCGGCTCGTGGGACGACGCCGGCGACGAGCATGCCGACGAGGCCACGCGCGCGTCGGACGCGGCGCTGCGGCGCTGGGCCGCGTCGGAGTGAGTCGCGCTCAGCCGCGCAGCACGAGGTCGTGCGCCACGTAGTACAGCACGACGTCGATCCGGTCGATCGGGACGCCGTGCTTGGCGTGGTAGGCGCGTCGATACAGCTCCAGCTGCAGCATGCGCGACTCCCGTTCGGCGGCATCGTGCGGAGGAGCGCCGGTCTTCCAGTCCACGATCTCGATGCGCTCGCCGCGTCGGTAGACCGCGTCGAGCTTGCAGATCGCCACGTGCGGGCGGCCGTCGATCCCGGTGAACCGGAAGTCGATCTCGGTCTCGACCGCGATCGGGCGCAGAGGCCCCCACTCGGACCTCTCGAACGCATCCTTCAGCTCCCGCAGGGCGACGGAGTCCCCGTCCGCCGGCGCGAGCTCGCCCGGCGAGTCGTCCTCGACCTCCCAGAGCGCCTCGTCGAGCACCGGTCCCGCACCGACGATGCCGGACCGGTGCTCCACCCACGCATGGAACAGGGTTCCCAGGCGCGTCTGCCGGTACGGACGCTCGGGCATGGGGCGCTCGATCGCCGCGACGGTGCCGGCGTAGTCGGCGACGAAGTCCTTGTACCGCGACGCCGGGATCCGCACGGGCGCGTCGCCCGCCGCCGGCCGGCGGCGCGCCTCCCGCTCGGCGAGCAGGAGTGCGAGATCCGGCGCGGCGTCCGGGCGCGGCCCGACGAGCGCTGACGCCACGGCGGCCGCGGCATCCTCGACCCGCTCTCGGCGCGCGCCGAGAGCGTCGAGCGGCCACTGCAGCGTGCGGCGCTCATCGAGGTACGGGTTCTCGCCCGGGTCGTCGCCCGGCAGCTCCTGCCCCAGCGCAGCGGCGGCCTCGCGCAGGAACGGGCTCAGCTCGCGCGGCCGCTTCGTGCCCGACCAGGGCGCGCCGGTGAGCAGCAGATCCTCGCGAGCGCGGGTCACGGCGACGTAGGCCAGGCGACGTTCCTCATCGAGCTGCCGCGCCCTGTTCGCCCGCACGAAGGCGTCCAGCTCGTCCTTGAGCTCCTGCTGCGTCCCCGCCGACCGCCACGCGAACTCGGGCAGCCACGCCGCATCGCCGCGGAACGCGTACGGCAGGACGCCGAATGCGAGCCATCCCTTCGTCCCCGAGCGCATCGCCGCCGGCAGCTCCTCGGCCACCATCCGTACGACGGCGACGGCATCCCACTCCAGGCCCTTCGAGCCGTGGATGGTCAGCAGCTGCACCACGTCGTCCTCGGGGGGCTCGGTGCGCGGAGCGAACTCGTCGAGCTCCTCGGCGTGGTCGAGCCACGCGAGCAGGCTCGACAGCGAGCCGCTCTCGTCGGCTGCGAGGAACGCATGGATCTCGTCGACGAACGCGCGCAGCTGGGCCGAGGCGATCCGGGCGGGCCCGCGGGTCTCGTTGGCCGCCAGCTCCACATCCAGGCGCAGCTCGAGCTCCACGAGACGCACGAGCTCGGCGATCGGCATGCCGGCAGCGCGGCGCAGCCCGGCGAACACCGCGCCCGCCTCGCGCAGCCTCTCGCGAGCCTGAGGGGTGAAGCCGGCGAGCCAGCCGTGGTCGTCGCTCTGCCGCGTCACGAAGTCGAGGGCGTCGATCAACGAGCCCTGGTCGTCGCCCGCCGACACCCGGATCCGTTCGGCGACCGCCGGAGCCAGCGGCTGCAGCGCGGCGTCGTGGTCGGCGAGCCGACGGGACAGCTGAGCGAGCACGCGCAGGTCCGCCAGGCCGATCGCCCAGCGCGGGCCGGCGAGGAGGCGGATGAGGGCGGACCCGGCGCGCGGGTCGCTGATCACCCGCAGGGCGCTCACGACGTCCACGACCTCGGGCGTGGTCAGCAGCCCGCCGAGGCCGAGGATGCGATGCGGGATGCCGTGGGCGGCGAGCGCGTCGCCGAAGCGCACCATGTGCTTCTTGCTGCGGAACAGGATCGCACCGGTCGTCGCGAGCCCCCGCCCGCGGCGCTCGGCGCGCACCCGCGCGAACCAGCGGGCGACCTCGCCGGCCTCGTCGTCGAGATCCGACACCGCGGAGAACCCGACCTCGCCCGCGGGCGCTCCTGGTCGCGCGCGCAGCTCCCCGACCGGGACGGGCGCGGACGCCGCGAGTGGTCCGAGGACGGCATTGGCGGCATCCAGCACGCGCTCGCTGTTGCGCCAGCTCGTCATGAGGGTGAACGAGGCGCATCCGGTCTCGCGGGCGAACGCCGCCGCGAACCCGCCGAGATTCCCTGCACTGGCGCCGCGCCAGCCGTAGATGGCCTGGTGCGGGTCGCCGACCGCCATCACGGCGGTGTCGCGGAAGAGCGCGGCGAGCAGATCGGTCTGCACGACGGAGGTGTCCTGATACTCGTCCAGCAGCACGACGCGGTACCGATCGCGCAGCTCCGCCGCGACGGACGGATGGTCTCGCACGACCTCGAAGGCGCCCGCGACCTGGTCGGAGTAGTCCAGCACCCCCAGCCGCCGCTTCTGCGCCGCGTACTCGCGAGCGAGGTCGACGAGCACCCTGAGGCCGCCGACGTCGTCGGCCGCCACCGCGATGTCCTTGTACACGGTCGTGCGGGCGGAGGTGGACGGGCGCGCACGGACGACCTCGAACCGGTCGGGGAAGGATGCCAGTGCCTCGAAGTCCACGAGGTTGTCGACCCCGTCACGGGCGATCCGCAGCGCCGCGTCGATGATCCCGCGGACCGAGCGGTCGATCCCTTCGAGCCCCTCGTCGTCGGAGTCGAAGACGACGCGGCGCATGAGCAGCCACGCCGCCGACTCGGAGAGCACCGCGGCCTCCGCGTCGCGGCCGATGCGGACCGCATGCTCCCGGACGATGGCGTCGGCGAAGCTGTTGTAGGTCGAGACGGTGGGCCGGTGCAGCAGCGCATCCGCATCGTCGACGACAGGAGACGCCCCGCTCCGCTCCGCCAGCGCGTCCAGCGCCGCGATCCGCGCCCGATCGCCGCGGGCACCGCCGCTCGCGCGCTCGAGCTCGCCGAACACATCCAGGGCTCCTTCGGCATGCAGGCGCCCGAGCTCCGGGACGAGGCCGCGCCGCTCGAACTCGGCCCAGCGCGCCAGTCGCCGCTGCACCCGCTCGGCGAGCTCTCCCGCCGCCTTCCGGGTGAACGTCAGACCGAGCACCTCGTCACGGCGCACCAGCCTGTTGGCCACGAGCCACACGACCCGGCCGGCCATCGTCTCGGTCTTGCCGCTGCCCGCGCCCGCGACCACGAGCGCCGGCCCGAGCGGAGCGGCGATGACGGCGGACTGCTCCGCCGTCGGCGGGAACTGACCGAGTGCCGCCGCGATGGTCTCCGGGGACAGCGCGGCGCTCACGATGCGCTCACCGCGCCGATCGTATGGATGCGGCACAGTCCGTAGGAGTGGTCCTTGCGACAGTGCTCTTCGAACGGTGCGACGAAGCCGGTCCCCCGCATCACCTCGACCGCGTCGTGCACCCGCTGCAGGAACGCCTGGCGCCGTTCGTCGTCGAACGGCGGCTGCCACGGCTGTGCGTACTGCTTCGTGGTCGCGTGCGGCCGCAGGACGAGCAGCTTCGCGCCACCGGGCGGCAGACCCGCGGCGGCCGGGATCGCGCCCGACTCGAACGCGAGCTGATACGCGGCCAGCTGAGGGTTGTCCACGACGGCGGCGTCCGTCTGCGGCTCGTTCTTGCCGGTCTTGAGGTCGACGATCACGACCGTGCCGTCCGGCGTCAGCTCCACCCGGTCGATGTAGCCGCTGAGGACCGCCCCGTGGGCGCTCTCCTCCCCCGCCGCGCCGACCGCGAGCGGGATCTCGAAGTGCGGCTCCGCTCCGACCAGCCGCCCGCCGGCGAGCTCGAACCCCTGCAGATACGCATGCAGCCGCCGGACCAGGTCACGTGCCCTGGCCTGCTCCGCCCGATCGCGCCAGGGCGCCTCGAAGTCGAGCTCGCCCCAGCGCTCCTGCACGTGCGCCCACAGCTGCTCCTCGTCGACCACGGCACCGGACGGCGTCAGCGAATGCTCGAGAGCCGCGTGGATGATCGTGCCCAGGCCCGCCGTCGCGGTGCCGGGATCGCCGCCGAGATCGCCGATCACCCAGTTCAGCTCGCACTCCTCGAGCGTGTGCAGGCGCGACGGCGACACGCGCACATCCTCGATGCGCAGGTCGCGCAGCGGGGCGGTGGAGGTCGCGTCCGCCACGCCGTACCACTGCCACGGGTGGGCGCCGGGCACTTCCGCGTCGGCGAGCAGCGCGAGCTGCCCCGCCGCGTGGCGCGCGGCGGCGGTCTGCGGCGCCGTCGTGAGAGTGCGACGATGCTGCGCGACCAGCCCGCGCAGCGAGAGCGGGTGCTCGGCGGCAGGACGCCGCGGGGCCGGCAGCAGCTCGAAGAACACGCTGGGCCCGGTGTCGTCGTCGTCGACCGCCGTCACCACCAGCAGCTCCCGTGCCCGAGAGAGCGCCCGCGCGAACAGCCGCAGCTCGTCGTGCATCGCCGCACGCCGCCGGTCCAGGACGCCGCCGGCATCCTCCGCCCCGAGCGCCGCGTCCGCCAGACGCCAGGTCTCCAGCAGGCTCCCGCGCAACCGCGTGTTGGGCCACACGCCGTCCTGGACGCCGGCCACCACGACCGTGTCGTACTCGACGCCGAGCGCGCCCGCGGGGGTGAGGACCGCCACTCGCTCCGACGCCACGGAGGCCTCCAGCCGGTCCTCCGCGACGTCGCTGTCGAGCATCCCGCGCACGAACAGCAGCGGGTCCTCGCCCGGCTGGCGCTCGCCGAACCGCTTCGCGGCCTGGAACAGTGCGACGACGGCATCCAGGTCGCGTCCCGCCTGCTCGGCCAGCGGACCCCCGCCGCGGGCCGACTGCCCCCAGGCGCGCGCGAGGCCCGCCCGCTCCCACGCCGTCCACAGCAGCTCGTGGGCGGTGTCGCCGCGCGCGAGGCCCTCGCGCAGCTCCGCAAGCGTGTGCGCCAGCCGGGCGGCGCGTCGCCCCTCGGCCGTGTCGACGAGCTCGAGCTCGATCGGATGCCGCATCCCCGAGATCAGCAGCTCTTTCGCGGAGCGCTCCGGCCCGGCCGCGGGATCGGCGGCGGCGAGCTCACGATGCCGCAGCGCCGTGCGCAGGCGCCGCAGCTGCACCGCATCGAACCCGCCCGCCACACCGCGCAGCGCATCGGAGACCGCGTCGGCGTCCCAGCCCTCCGGATCGCGTGCCGCCAGCGACACGAGCGAGAGCAGGTCTCGCACGGGACGCAGCGTCCCCAGGGCGACACCCGGTCCGCTCGTGCGCGCGGGGACCTCGCGCGCGGACAGCTCGGCCTCGAGCGCCTCGACCTGCCGGGTGTCATGGGCGATCACGGCGCACTGCGACCACGGCACCCCGTCGTGGACGTGTCTCTCGCGCAGCAGACGCGCGATCGCGTCGTACTCCTCGGCGCTGGATCGGGTCGTGAGGATCTGGACGCGGTCGTCGCCCGCGGCGTCGCCGTGCGCGGCGGGCGGCACCCGATGGGAGACGACGCCGGTCGCCCCGATCCGCTGCGTCACGGCGCGCACGAGATCCGTCATCCCCGGCGCCCCCCGGTGAGCCCCCCGCAGAGGGTGGATGCCGCCGAGGCTGCGGGCCAGGCGTGCGAAGTTCGCCGGAGTCGCCCCGCGGAACGCGCCCGCCCCGACGTCGGGGTCGCCGAAGGCGAGGACCGCGACGCCTCGCGTCCGCAGCGCCTCCACGAGCTCGACGCCGCCCAGTGTGAGCTCCTGCGCGTCGTCGACGATCACGAGGCGCAGGAGCCCGAGCGGCCCGAGCGCGGCGTCGTCGGCCGTGCGCAGGATGCCCACCGCCTCGCGGACGAGCCCCGCGGCGTCGCGGTGGGCCCCGCGCATGTCGGCGCGCACCTGCAGGTACTCGGCGAAGAAGGACGCCATCGCCTCCCATACCGGGATGTCTCTCTCCCGCGCGAGCGCGCGCAGCCGATCGGGCTCGATGCCGACGGTGGTGCACTCGGCCAGGAACGCGCGCACCTCGCTGCGGAACCCGCGGGTCGACCGGATCGGCGCGCCGAATCCGTCCGGCCAGCGGCGGATGCCCGCCGCCTCGTCCTCGGCATCCCCGGACAGCAGATCCTGCACGATCTGGTCCTCGTCGCCGCCGGTCAGCAGCTGCGGCGGCTCCCCGCCAGCCTGCACGGCCGCCGCGCGCACGAGCTGGAACGCGAAGGATGCGACGGACCGCGCCGGCGCGCCGGTCGTCGCCGCACCGATGGAGAGCGCCACGCGATCGCGCAGCGCCGTCGCGGTGATCCGGCTCGGGGTGAGCACCACGAGCTCGTCGGGATCGACGCCCGCCGCCACGGCGCGACGCACGCGTTCGACCACGAGCGCCGTCTTCCCCGTGCCCGGGGCGCCCACGACGACACCCGAGACGTCCGGGGGGAGGGCCAGCACGGCGGACTGATCGGCATCCCACCCCGGCGCGATCTCGTCGGCGGGCACGTCGTGCGGGTCACTCATCGTCCAGCCACGCTAGCGCGTGCTGCCGACATCCGCCGCGTTCGCCGACAGCGTGCGCAGACGCCCCGCGGGACGGGCCGGCACGATACGGGGTTGTCGTAGAGTTGCGATGTCCCGGCATGCGAAGAAAGGCAGACATCCGTGGAGATCCGCATCGGCATCGCCAACACCGCTCGTGAGCTCAACTTCGAGACCGGCGATTCCGCCGACGACGTGAAGAAGTCCGTCGCCACGGCTCTGGACAGCGGTGCCTCGCACGTGACGTTCACCGACACGAAGGGCAACGCATACATCGTCCCGACCGCGGGCCTCGCCTACCTCGAGCTCGGCACGGAGGACGTCCGTCGGGTCGGATTCGTGGCCTGATGGAGATCCTGCTCGCCTTCATCTTCGGCGGTGCATTCGGACTGCTCGCGCACTACACGGTGCCCGGTCGCGACACCCGTGGCCCCGCGCTCGCACCGATGCTGGGCGCCGTCGTGGGCGGGCTGGTCTGGATGGTGCTGACCTGGGCGGGCCTGAAGATCGACAACGGCTGGCTCTGGCTCGCCTCCCTGGGCGCGCCGCTGGTCGTCGTCTACGCCGTCCTGCCGCTGCTGACCCGCGTCCGTCACGCCCACGACGAGCGCGAGCGCGCGCGCCTGAAGATCGCCTGACCGGCACAGCCGACACGTCGGGTGGGGCGAACCTCCGGTCAGGCGGCGAGTCCCATCGCCTCCATGCGGCGGGAATGCGCCGCCATCAGCTCGGTGAAGACCGGCTCGACCGTCTTCTCCTCCGCGGCATCCAGCGCGCTCGCGCTGCCCGGCCGCAGCGCGCTGCGGGCGATCAGGAGCGTGTCGCCGACGAGGCGACGGCCCCACAGCGCCAGCAACGACCGCCACTCCTCGTCCGCCGCGATCCGGGCGCCGACGAGCACGACGATCGCCTCGCGGTCGTCGTCGGCCTGCAGGATGCGGGCCACCTTCCGCCCCGTCTCGCCGTAGCTGGCCGCGAGCGCGTTGTAGAAGTCGTCCAGCATCCCCGCGGTGATATGCACCGTCAGCATCGTCTCCTCGGGCCGCGCGCCGTGCGTCGCCCTGCGGAAGGCGTCGAGCGGCTCCCGGAACGGCAGCATCAGCTCCGTCGGGTCGTCCCCGCGGTCGCGGATGATGTCCACGAGCGCCTGGTGCTTGGCCAGGGCGGCGCCGGCGGCCCGTGACAGCGACTCCTTCTGGGCGAGCTCCGGAGTGGATGCGATGAGCTCGCTGAGCGTCTCGAAGTAGCCGAGCTGGAGGTAGGCGGCCTGGCCAAGGAACGTGTCGATGTCGGGCGCCAGCGTCTCGAACGCGACCCGCGTGGCGTCGCTCGCCTCGTCGCGCGATCGCAGCCGCAGGGTTCGCACCGGCGACCGCCGCCGCCTCAGCCACTCGAACACGCCTCAAGCCTAGACGCCGGTCCCGCACACGCGGATGCCCGCCGCCGGATCGCGGCTCGCCAGATCGGTCCTGACGTCGTGGGCGAGGGACAGGACGCGCCGGGAGCGGGGGGCACGGCGGGCAGCGGAGCGGCTCCGGTAGGATCGTCTCGTCCCGGCGATGGATCGGGACCCCGCGCCTGCGGAAGACGAGTCGAGTAGGGCGTGGAACTTCGCCCGGCGGCATCCTCGCCGCCCTCACTCAGACAGGCCCGCATATCGTGACCACCTTCGCCGAGCTCGGCGTGGACCAGGACATCGTCGACGCGCTCGCGGCGCGCGGCATCCAGGACGCATTCCCCATCCAGGAACAGACCATCCCCCTCGGCCTTCCCGGCCAGGACATCATCGGCCAGGCCAAGACCGGCACCGGCAAGACGTTCGGCTTCGGCATCCCCGTCGTCCAGCGTCTCGGGCCCGCCCCGGAGCCTGGTGTGAAGGCGCTCATCGTGGTGCCCACGCGCGAGCTCGCCGTGCAGGTGTACGAGGACATCGACATGCTCACCTCGAACCGCCCCACGAGCGTCGTGGCGATCTACGGCGGCAAGGCGTACGAGGGCCAGATCGAGCAGCTCAAGGCGGGTGCGCAGATCGTCGTCGGCACACCGGGCCGGCTCATCGACCTCGCCGGCCAGCGGCTGCTGGATCTCTCCCACGCCACCGAGGTCGTGCTCGACGAGGCGGACAAGATGCTCGACCTCGGGTTCCTCCCCGACATCGAGAAGATCTTCCAGAAGGTGCCGGCCGTCCGGCACACCCAGCTGTTCAGCGCCACGATGCCCGGGGCGATCGTCGCGCTCGCG
>Ga0209963_1001206_pt1 | contig 16295 bp, 14 predicted proteins | sample ThiBio_1000_biof_2_FD_183957 | JGI IMG/M metagenome (GOLD analysis project Ga0209963, IMG submission 183957) | Wastewater bioreactor microbial communities from Cape Town, South Africa - Thiocy_cont_1000_biof (SPAdes) | ecosystem: Engineered > Bioreactor > Thiocyanate-remediating >...
CGGTTCGTCCTCTATGAGAATGTCGCGCCGTGGGACTGCGTCAATGCCTTCCGCTCCCAACGACGTCGAGACGATGGCTTTGCCCATAGCCATGGCTTCGACGATCTTCAACCGGGTTCCGCCACCCAATCGCAATGGAACGACCACGGCGGCGGCGGCCGCCAAGTGCGGTCGCAGGTCGGGTACAAATCCGGTAAATTCGATTTGAGGTCCTGCCAGTGCCAATAGTTGCCGCGGCGGTTTACCGCCTACAATCTTGCAGCGCGCGTCAGGATGCGACGAGACAATGCGCGGCCAGATATCGCCAATGAAATGATTGACGGCATCGATGTTTGGAACCGTGGACAGCAACCCGAAATAGATCACTGTTCGTCCATCCGGCCGTGGATCCGTTGCGCGAGGTTGATAGTAATCCACGTCCGCAGCATTGGGGATCACGACCGTGCGCGCATTCGGGAGAAGTCTCAGCAAACGCTGCTCATCTTCCTTGCTGCAGAGGTAGACGCCATCGGCGCTGCCGTAGGTACCAAGTTCATCACGCTTCAACTTGCGCCAATTCAGGCCGGCGTAGATCCGACGTCCCAGGCTTGTACCTGACGCGGCAAATTGACGAGCCAAATCATATGCGATCTCATGAGAGTCCACGATCAACCGTGGCGACTTTTCTCCTACGGGAGCTTGACGCAGGGCATACTGGCCAAGGTAGGGAAACTCCAGGTTGACGAGATCGAAACGTTGCGACCGCAATACCCGGTCCAGGGCCTGCTGAAACGCCGGGACCATGACGCGGAGCCGGTCGAAGCTCCGCGAAGAAACGAGCGATCGGATCTGAAGCACTCGCTTCGAAGCACCCGCGCGACCGTAAGGATTGCGGATCAAAACCACATCCCGACAGTAGGATTGCATGGCACGCTGACACGCGGCTATGTCGAAATCGTCATCGGCCAGCATCACCGCCGTCAAATCATGATTTCGGGCGAGTTCAGTCATCAATCCGTGCATCCGAGCTTGCGCGCCAAAGCGAGGCGGGCTGGCCGGCATCTGAGAAACACAGAGGATGTTCAATCGGGACGATGTCATAGGTAACGGCTGGCGAGAGACAGTGTAGCAGGCTTACTTTTCGAAATTGAATCGTCTGATGAGCAAAGAGTTAGCGAAGTGCACGACGTCGAGTCGAGACCGTTCAACAATCCGACGTACCAATCACGAAATTCGTAAAATGCAGGGCCTCATCTACCGGATCGAGAGTGGGGGCGAGCAAACGGCAAAAGTCATTCTCAGCTCAATACTGAAGTCCTTCAACCCCTCGCTGGGCGGGAAGACAATTTCTCGATCAAACCTCGGAAAATCTTGATGGCAACCTTAATGGGCGCGGTCACCTGAAACAAGCCGACGACGGCTGCAAGGTAGATGCAGCCGCCAAAGCACGCAGAGATGACGATTCGCTGGTAACCCGGAAAATTGCCTAGCAACCTCGTCTGAAGCCACCAGCCCGCCGCCACGACAAGCACCGACGACACCATCTGAGGGCCTGCCGCCCTTAGAATGGCAGCGGCGCCGAGCCCGATGGGGCGTCCCGCATATACGACCGCAGGCACCGAGATAACCGCACTTGCAAAAACCACTGCCACAGCGACGCCCTCCGCTCCGAAGGGCAAACCACATAGAACGGCGGCGATTTGGATGATAAGCGCAACGATCCCCCAGTTCCTCCAACGATCGGCTCTGCCCAGTGCGAGATGCAGCCAGCCTTGGGATCCTTCAATCGGATGGAAAATCCCTCGCAGGGCGAGTATACCCAACAAGAATCCCGTCGCATGCCACTTCTGACCCAGCAGGATCACGGTTAAGTCTTCCGCCGTAACGGATAGGATCGCAGATGCTGGCATAACGAAGAAGGCCAACATCGAGAGAGCCGCCTTGAACTTCTCTTCCAGAACGGCAGGATTTGACTGAAATTTGGCGAGAGCGGCGCTTCCTACATTGTGGGTCTGCTCAAGGACGGAAGAGATCGAATTGTCGTAGAGATTCATCGCATTCTGGTAATAGCCGACCTGCTGCACCGGATAAAAAAGACCAAGCGCGATGCGATCGACCGCTTTGGTCACCATATAAGCGACGGTGAAGCCGACAACATGCATGCCGAAACGAATCATCGATCTGGCTACGTCGTCAAAGACCGGAGGCCCCGGCCTCCATCGGCAGGCGTACCAGGCTCCCACAACCACACACAAAGCGTTCGTGATCGGACGCAGCACCAAGGCCCAGTATCCGAAACCGTAGAAGGCAGTTGAGATGGAAACGATAATACTGATGAGCGTGGCAAGAAACTGAATGCTGCCAAACCGTCCGAACTGCATCGTGCGTTTAAGCAGGGCCAAATGCTGATTTGACATGCCGGAGAGCGCGAACGAAATCGCCAACGACATCATAATCAATTCGAGCCGCGGATCGCCGTAAAGCCACGCCATCACTGGACTGCAGACAACCACGCCGACTGCAACGAGAAGGCCCAGCGCGCTGCTGACCCAAAATAACGTACTGACCTGGCCCGGAGTAATGCTTTGTCTTTGCGCGACGGCGTCACCAAGACCGAAGTCGATCAGCATTGGCGCAAACCCGGTCAAGACCGCCACGATCGCGACCAAACCAAAATCTTCAGGCGCCAAAAGCCGAGCCAATACGATGGCGGAAACAATCTGCAGAGCACCGCTACCGTATTTCATCGCGACAGATACGAGCCCGCCCCGCAAAGCCACCCGGCCCAGGTCGTTTGAAGCTTTGTGATCCTCGAAGTAAATGTGCGCCGACTCCGACATTGCAGGACCGATGGCTCCAATCATTCAAAATACGGGCCTTACGACATCCGGTTGGGCCTCATCACGCACCCTCATGACAAAATTCCACAATTAAAGGAAGCGTAAATCAAGATAATAAATTGTTATCATTAAATTATACAGTATTATCGAATTATGCCACCTTCGCCGACCTCGCCATTCTATTCGCGATCGGTTGAGTTTCTCGATAGAAGGCCGTGACTTTCGAGCGCCGAGGCAGCGGCATAAATAAGTTCAAACGAGAGTTCGGCACGCTCGGCGATTTCCAGGAGAGAATGCTGCCCGTCCGACAAGTTAAGGACCCATAACACCGCCATATTCCGATCGAGCGCCTCTCTGCCGCTCCCAAAGGCGGCGTAGAGCCCGCGCCTCCCAAGCTGCGGCTCACCCTTGGGTGAAAGATTGATCGGCCTCCAATTGCGCTCCAGGATATCGAGAGCGCTCGCGATGCAGCGGTAGGAGGAGGCTAAATATTGCGGACGAATGAAATCCAAATTGTCCGCGGACGTGTGATATTCGGGAAATGTCCCGAATTGACTGCGCTGAAAGAGGCCAACCGGCAGGTTGAAGCCCGGCGAACAATATTGCCGTTCATCATAACCATAAGGGAAGAAATCCAGCAGGTTAAACGGCGCTCCCGATGTCTTTAGGACATGGATAATGGCGCGATCGATCGAGCAGTCGCCCCGGCGGCTTCGCTTGTACGTAGGAGCGCCGGCGTCACCCACGTTGCTCACGACAAGACCACCTTTGATGCGATCAAGCGTCGCCTCGTTGGTTGCAAGCCACGTGATTGAGCCGATTGTCGCGGGCACGAAGAGGAAGCGATAGCTGAGGCAAGTCTCCTTCCGCGCCATCTCGCGGGCCAAAACGGTTGTGAGTGCCAATCCGGAGCAGTTGTCGTTGGCGAGCGAAGGATGACAGATATGGGTTGAGATCAGGACTTCGTCGGTAGTTTTCCCGACATGAAGATATTCTCCCCATGTCAGCTTTCCGGGCTTCAGGCTCGAATCGATAACGACTTCATACTCGCCGCCTGCCGCTTCGAGCGCCTCCCATTGCCGATGCGACATGCAAAATCCCCATTCCTCATTGTAGAACGAGGTGCGGTAGGGAATTAAGTCGGGCTGGTCCGGCAACGTGAATATGTGCCGTTTTAACTCAGGCAGCGGCATTTTTTGCTTAACCGGCGCGCTGTAGTTCACGACGTGAAGATTCGAGCGCCGAAAATCCACGACGCGTTCGCCGCTACCGTCGGCGATGTATGCGTCGGAGATGTTCCATTCATTTGGCACCGCCCAGTCGAGAACCGCAGTTCCGGTATCGATTTCCCGACTTTTAATGGGAGCATGCCGTTGAAGGATGTCAATCGTCCGGCGGACGCCGTCTCCCGTGATGCTTCGGCAAATCGGAAAGATCTCGGCGGCGAGGTCGTATATTTCCCTCCCCACTTCGTCATCTTCGTCCGACGCCGCCAAAAGCGTAACCTGCTCCATGGACCCCTCACATTCAATGCATAGCCGCCCGACGATGGAGACGGGATCGCTCAATGCCCGTCGTTCGCAGGCCCAATGGTCGCCGACCAAGATCTCACGAATTAACTGGCTAATTAACCCCGCCGGGAAGCATATATCGAGCCGACGTGCTTATATAGTTACTCGTACCCCATCTCATCTCCGATCTCTTGAACGGACGACGGGGATATGGTTTGTGCGAGCGAATACCGCCTATGCATTTTCTGGGAAATGGTCGATAATTCAAAATGTTAAGAAATGCCGGCACTCCGCGAGAGAGGTTGATCCGAGTTGATCTCGCTCTCTTGCTCCAATTAATACATCGAACTGCCCGAATGGGGTGGGGTCATGCAAGGCAAGACGCTGCTATTGTCACAACGCCGAGTTTCCAATCTCGTAGCGTATTGCATCGGTTACGAATTTGAAGACACGTTCGCGGACGTTGTCGATTCCGAAACCATTGAAACGACCAACCTTCCGGCTGTCGAGTTTTCCCGGCGCGCCTATAAACTCGCGCGCATCGCGCTCGGGTCGCCCAACTTGGCGCGTCGGCTTGCGCCTTACCCGCGCAATACCGCATGCTTGACCCGTGACTTCGAGCTTTTCTTTCCCGTGTTCAGTCACGCATATGAAGTCTATGCGCTGGCTACGATTCCAAACTGGCGCAAGCGATCCAAGGTCGCGGCCTGCTTCATCACGGAAGTCTGGTCCGACATGTTGCCCAAGTATTTACTTGAGCTCCTGGCGGATTTTGACCACATCTTCATTGGTTGCCGCAACGGCGTGGAAGAAGTTGCCCGCCTTACGGGCCGTCCGTGTTCGTACTTGCCGATTGCCGTCGACGCATTGCGTTTTGCACCGTCCTCCCCCGACGAACCGCGGCCGATAGACGTTAGCTATATCGGTCGCCGGTCCCAAATCACACATGGAGCTCTCTTGAAGGACGCGGAACTGCGCGGTCGTTTCTACTACTACGACACCGTCGCAGCGAGTGGGATCGACCTCAAGCACCGCACGTTTCGCGTCGACGCGCCTGACGAGCATCGTCGCTTGTTGGCAACTCTGCTTAAACGCAGCGGCTTCTTCTTTGCCAACCGAAGCTATGTGAACCGACCCGAGTTCACCGCCGGCCGTGATGAAATCTCCTCCAGATTCTACGAGGGAGCGGCAGCCGGAACCGTCATGGTTGGCGAGGCGCCGCGCAGCGAAGAGTTTCAACGTCAATTCGACTGGCAAGACGCGCTGATTCCGATCGCGTTCGATTGCCCCAATATCGGGGATATCCTTGCGGAGTTGAACGGCGATCCCGGAAGGTTGCGAGAGATACGGCGCAACAACGTCAGAGAGGTTGCGCTCCGGCACGATTGGTTGCACCGAATTGAAACCGTCTTCGACGTACTTGGTCTATCACCAACGGACGAAATGCAAGCACGCGCGCAACAGCTTCAGCAGCTTGCTACGCGCTTTGCTCCATGAGCAGACCGTCTACGGAAACAGTGCGATCCGAGAACAGCCTTCGCCTCGCGAAATACGATCTTGCGCCGCAGGGTCAAATGTCGGATGCAGTGTTCATGCCGCCAATTGCCGGGGATCGATAATTTCTACGCTAGGAATTGGGACAATGAACTTCCCCCCCCAGTCACCGATGTGGCGCATCTGGGCTACGATCTCAGCCTTCAGGTTCCAGGGTAGAATTAAGACGTAGTCCGGTCGCATCTCATCGATCGCCGAAACGTCATGGATCGGGATGTGCATTCCCGGAGTATAGCGACCATGCTTGTAGGGATTGCGATCGACCGTGAACTCCAGAAAATCGGTCCCGATACCACAATAATTGAGCAGTGTATTCCCCTTCCCCGGCGCGCCATAGCCGCAGATTCTCGCCCCCTTTTCCTTGCTGTCGATCAGAAACGATAGGAGCCGACGCTTGGTTTGATGAACCTGGTTTGAAAATCGAGCGTACTGGTCAATGTTCTCAAATCCTATTTCCCGTTCATGAGCCAACAGCAAGCCGACATTCGGTGACACATCGAACGTAGCCTCCGCCCGGCAAAGATAAACACGCAGTGAACCACCATGCGTACCAATCTGGTCGACATCGAAAACCTTGAGACCATGCTTCCGGGCAAGGTGGTCAATCGTAACCAGAGAAAAGTATGAGAAATGCTCATGATAAATCGTATCAAACTGGTTTTCGATGATTAACCGCTCGAGATGCGGAAATTCCAATGTTATCACGCCCGTAGGCGCAAGCAGGTGTGCCATGCCCGCGGTAAAATCGTTTAAGTCCGGCACCTGCGCAAGAACGTTGTTGCCGATGATCAGGTGGGCGGGTTTGCCCTCGGAGACGAGGGTTTGCGCGAGTTCGAGGCCAAAGAACTCAACCAATGTGGGGATGTTTTTCCGTTTGGCGACTTCGGCGACGTTTGCGGCCGGCTCAATTCCGACAACCGGAACGTTCATCGGAAGGAAATGCTGGAGCAAATAGCCGTCATTACTTGCAATCTCATAGACGCGGCTGTTGGTTCCGAGATTCAGCCGACGCTGGATCATCTCGCAATAGCGGCGGGCGTGATCGACCCACGAGGTCGAATAGGATGAAAAATAGGCATATTCGGTGAAGATGTGCCCAGGCTGTACGTACTCCTTCAGTTGCACGAGAAAACAACTGTCACAGACAAGCGCATGCAACGGATAGAAGGCCTCGCTCGCGTCGAGCTGAGCCGAGGTGAGAAAACTCTCACATAGGGGAGACATTCCAAGATTGACGAAGGTCTTTTCCAACCTCCCACCACAAAGTCGGCAACGCCCGGCATAGGGTTCAGACGCCTGACGAAGAGCATCCGCACGCATTGTCTCGGAAGATTGCACGTCGGTAATGATCTGATTCATCTCGAGCCGCCCAACTAATTGCTTTGATTGATCACGTAGTGCTGCGCACGATGGTCGGTGTCGCAGAATGGCAAGCTCAATTCTTTGGGCGCCGGTGCGGGACTTTCCCCAACCCGCTCAAGCCAAATTTCTCGCCAATAGGGCGGGCAGTCCCGCGGACAACTGAGGGGCCGGGTACACGTACCTTCGCAATGCGCTCCTTCAAGCACCAGACAGGAGTTTTTCAATTCCCTCATCTGGCCGGTCTTTTCATCGATCAGCCTTTGCAATCTCTGCGAAATGCGAAACGTTTTGCCGCAGTGAACCATCATTTCGGGGTGAAATCCCATGCCTTTGTTCACCAGAAGCTCATCGACGGTGGCAAGTATTTCATCACCGCTTTTGACTCGCACCAACTCGCCTTCCCGCAAGTTCAGTTCAACTGCAGGCGTTGGCCCACCCACGGGGAGATGTCCGGGCCGTACCGGATAAGGTTGCCCGCCTCGAATTGCTTGCATCGCATTGTAGGACCCGCGGAAGACCGACCCAAGACCTATGCCCGCGGCGACCAATTCCGCATACAGGAGAAACGCAAGTCGAGCGAAGATATCCCGAAGGCCGACATTGCCCGATCTGTAGTCTTCCACGTACTGACCGGGCTTCCACCAGGGCAACAAGGTCGTGGCCGCCGGAAGTTGGGTCGCCTGGCACACGTAAACCGGTGAACTTGACACGTCAGACCCCGACTTCGCTCTGGTCCCGGCCCGGACCCGGCTTTCAAGTTCATCCAAGGCCGCGGACGGGCATTCTTGTCCGTTCTCCGTTGCTCGCTTCAGCCAAGCTTCTTTCCAGATCATCGTACAGCGCAGTTCACAACCGCCATAAGCCGTTCCATCACAACGATCATCGTTCAGGAAAACCGCGTTCGTGAGTTTCCGGCCTCCCGTGCCGAACGCGGTGTCGCAAAGCTTGTGAGCACGCTTCCGCACCTGATACTTCCTTCCGCACTGCCGCAGCATCTGGGGCATAAACGGAAGCTCTTCAAATCGGGCATCCTTGTCGAGCGTGGCCAAAATCTCCTCGCTCGATCGCACCACGACCCAGTCGCCGACCTTAAGATCAAGTCTTCGGGTATCCGATGCGCCGCCAATCATTCCATTCGCTCCCGCCGCCAAGATGTCCGCCAAATCAATTCAATCGTTCGATAGTGCCGCTCCGGCATCGGACCTTCGCTATGCCAAGCGTTTGATCTTTCGCGCCACCGGCTTGGGAAATCTCCCATCTGCAAGTATCACCCGCCATCTTAGAGCCGCACCTGCTCCGGCGATCAAGCAAAGTACGGAAAGCGAAATATAGACGGTGCTAAACTGCCGAGAGACCACAATGTAGAAAAGAAGTCCCGCGCCAATCCAAGTCACCTTGCGCCATTGATAGGAGTCATAGAGCTTGGCCGTGCGCCGTCGGACGAACCATGCTTCCTTGAGCTCGGCCGAGAAAGGCAATAGCTTCCTAACCAGGGCGGGAACCAGTCGAAGGACGAACAAGGTTATGAGAAGAAAAGGAACGATGGCCCAATCCGAACCTTGGCTTCCCATCAAGAACTGCTTCGCGGGGATCAATATAAAGCCGATCAATCCCCGATAGGCCGCCCCGATCACTCCTTCGTCGAGACCCAGGAGGAACAGGTCGATCGCTCGCTCTCCCGATTCTTTCCCGTTCATTTGCAATTCATTTCCGTCGACGGTTCTTCGTTTGGCCCGGAAGCTACGCCATATGCGTTTTACGGGATCCTTATTGCCATTTTAGCCTCTCGTTGAGATTTCCCACCGCTATGTGATTCTGCAGCACGTTAAGACGCATAAGGTTTGACGAACGAAAATCATCGTCATTGAAATTCATTCTCTGCAGTCCCTCCACCAGGTTGTCGATCGAGTGGTCCAGGCAAACCACCGGCTGGTGATCGGGGGCCAATGATCTAAACAGGCCGAAATCCACTTTATAGGAGCGACTGTCAACCGGCGCAGAGGTGTTGATCGAAACCTTGGTGCCGGGCACCTTTTCGGCGACGGCCCGGGCCAAGTCTTTGACCTGATGATTTCCGTCGTCCGAACCTGCGTTGATCGTGAGGAAGCGGCCTCCGTCGCGTGCAGGACGCTGCACCGCCCAATCGATCGCCCGCGCCATATCTTCAACGTCAATCAACGGCCGCCAAGGAGTACCATCCGACAGAACGCTGATTTCTCCGCGACCGAGTGCGCACGCGACGAAATCATTTAGAACGAGATCCAATCGAAGACGATCGGACATGCCGCAGGCCGTTGCGAAACGAAGGCAAGTTACCACCATGTCGGTGTCTATCGCGGCCAACTCCCGTTCGGATCCGATCTTCGATTTCGCATATGCCGTGATTGGATTGAGTGGATCCGATTCCTTTCTCGGGGGCCCCTCCGCCACGCCATACACGCTGCAACTCGATGCGAATACGAAATTCTTCACCCCGGCGGCGGCAGCGGCCCTCCCTAATGAAACCGTCGCCTTCTGGTTGATATCGAGCGTCACATCCTCGAAGCGATTGCCCATGGGATCGTTGGAAATGGCCGCCAGCTGAATAACGGTATCATAACCCTTCAGATCCAACGATATATTCCGAATGTCACCGTGGATCTGCTGATCGAGAACCCGTTCCGGAAGCACGGAAGAACCGGTAAGACAGTGTGCGAAGTAAGCATTATCAAACCCATGCAACGTGGCATCCGGTCGGTTCCTGCGCAAATACTTCGCGACCTGAGGGCCGACGTAACCCATATTCCCGGTAATAAGAATTTTCAAAAGACCGATCCTTCACCCGATGCTTCGTACAGAGTACTACTTGGTCTGCGTCCTCTAAGATAAATCACGCTCTGAGGTTAATTTCGCGCTTTTGCAAAGCGCTCCCTGCCGAGTGGCCGCGGGCCTTCGACTTTCAACGCGTGACCTACAGATCCGGCATATCGGTCATGAACATTACTCGATAGTTCCATCGTCATCGGCGAACCAACCGCGATCCGGCTCACGGCGCGGTTGCCTCGCCGGCGGGCTAGCCGCACGCAGACAATGGGCTAACCAAATAAAAGCTTTGGCGCAAAGAACGCTTCGGCAAAACGCTCCTCGGCACGGCATTCCATCCCTCGCAGCCGCGCCAGGCCGGCAAAAGTCTCCGGATCGAACCACTGCTTGGACCGCTGGCTTGCAAAATGTTTCATAAGCAACTCTATCTTCCGCCGCATGACAGCCTCTGAGAGCGGTACGTAGAGGTTTGGCCTTCCGAGATCGCCATCCCATTTCGGAATTTCGTATTCGAGAATGAGGTGGTCCCGAAAGGAATTCCAAACGAGCCGATTGACGCGCCGATGGTCCTGGTGCGCGTCATCCCGCTTATGGGCCAAGATAACGTCGGGATTGACGCGCTTCCTCAACTGCTCAAACCAAACCTTGATCCGCTCTCCCTGTTCAGGAAAAAAGCCATCACGGAAATCCAGAATGTCGATGGTTTTGCTGGACGCATCAGCCAGAAAGTCCGATGCGGATGCTTTCGCCTCCACGCCGCGTTCATCAATCCCACTCAGCACGCACCAGTGAACATCCAGGCGAACCCCCCCGTCCAGCCAATGGAGAAGCGTGCCGCCGGCTCCGATTTCAATATCGTCCGAATGCGCTCCAAGACACAGAACCGACAATCGATCTCCACGATCGGCAATCCGAAGCGGCCTCATCCGTTCACCACCGCCGATACGGCATGGCTCATGTGCCACGGCGTATCGCCACGCTCCATCATTTCCTCCAGTACTTGACGATCCCGAAGGGTGTCCATGGCCCGCCAAAATCCTTCGTAGCGATAGGCCATGAGGCCGCCCTCCGCGATCAACCGCTTGAACGGCTGGTCAACGAGTTCGTCACCTTCTTCGATGTAGTCGAAGATCTCCTTTCGGAAAATGAAATAACCCCCGTTGATCCACATCTCGGATTCGTTGCTCGCGCTCATTGCGCTGACCGCGCCGCTCTCGTCGAAACTCGCCAAATGAAACGTGATGGGCGGATGAATGGCGATGAAGCAGGCGATCTTTCCGCTCTTCTTGAATCTCTCGATCATTTCCGGCAGGGGGGCGTCGGTCAGGCCATCGCTGTAGTTGGCGAGAAAATATTCGTCATCTTGCACGAACTGGCGGACGGCGAGCAGACGTTGACCGATGTTGCGCCATATTCCGGTGTCGACCAGCGATACACGCCAATCCGCCGGGCGCTCGCCCAACAGCTCGACCTTGTTGCCAAACTGCGAGATCGTGCAGTCGCTGTTGGCGACCTGACTATAGTTCAGAAAGTAATTCTTCACAACGTTCGCCTTGTAGCCGAGGCACAAGACGAAATCCCTATGACCATATTGGCTGTAGTACTGCATGACGTGCCAAAGGATGGGTTGATGCCCGATCGGGATCATCGGCTTGGGGATACTTTCGGAATATTCGCGAATCCGCGTACCCAGCCCGCCACAGAACAATACGACCTTCATGGCTTGCGGCCCTTTAGCTGTTTAAAGCCAATTTGTATTGCGAATAATAGCACGTTATTTTCATATCAAATAGCCGATACGAACATCGCGCGCTCACATTTATCATTTATCCGCAAGCACGGTTAAAATGCGCGACGGATGATCCGGAATCCCCGGCGGCACACAACGTTCCCGTCACGAAAGATCGACTCGGCGGAAAAACCCGGGAAACCTTGTTTATTTCGGCCATGAAGCGACTTGTCTGACACTATAAATCATAATAGTGTTTTTAAAGATATTAAATCTGCAGCGGATGTTAATATTTAAATGTTGCAAACAGAAATTTCATCGAATCTCGTTCAACGCGACGCCGGCGGCCCGGGCAATGCCGGAGTCTGCGACGAGACGCAGTGGCGGGGGCGAAAATGGCCCATTCAATATGACTCGGTGGAATTGTTTGCGATCGCCGCAGACGTCGCGATCATTGCCGGATCCAGCGTCCTTTCCGGCTTTTTCTACAATCTTCTGATATCAAGCTCGGCCGAATACTTCAGCAGATCCATCGGTTCCGCGATCGTCGTTTCAGCTCTCTTCGTTTCGCTCATGAAAATGCGCGGAATGTACAGCCCGACCGAACTGCTTGCGGTCGCTAGGCAAATACGGTGGACCTGTACGACCTGGATAACGGTCACCCTTATTTTGGCGGGCGCCGTCTTTGCGTTGAAGATCGGAAGCGATTTCTCCCGAGGCGCCAGCATTTTTTTCGTAACGACCGGCCTATTGTGTCTGGTGGGCCATCGCAAGGTCACCCATTCCCTGCTGAGCAGGGGACTTACCGAAAAGCGATTTTGTGGCAGAAACATCGTTTTGATCACCGATGACGTCAGTCAGGACGAAGCGATCCTGGCGCAGGCCCTTGCGGAAACCGGATCTCAGGTGACGACGAGGTTTTCGCTCGACGCGATCAGCGGGGCGCCATTTTCGGGCCACGCGCTTGCTGCGAGCGTTATAAATTTTGTCCGCGGCTCGGATGTCGAGGAAATATTAATCGGAGCCAGACCGGAACGTTGGTCGGATTTGCGCGACCTCGTGGCCGATTTGAGAGTTCTCCCATTTCCCGTCAACTTCATACCGATCGGGACGACCGCAGATCTATTCAGGCGCCCGCGTCGCGAGCTTGGCAGCGCAATCTGCCTCGAGTTGCAGCGCGGCTTGCTGACGCCTCTTGAGCGAATGGCAAAGCGAGTTCTCGACATAGTGATTGCCGGGACCGCCTTGATTTCCCTCCTCCCGCTGCTGGCGATTGTCGCCATCGCGATTAAAGTCGATTCTCCGGGACCCGTTTTGTTCAGACAGCGCCGGTGTGGGTTCAACGGCAAGTCCTTTCAGATCAGAAAGTTCAGGACGATGTCCGTGCTGGAGGACGGTCACCTGATCGTCCAGGCAAGGGGGGGCGACAAACGCATCACGCGCCTGGGTGTCTGGCTACGCAAGACAAGCATCGATGAACTGCCGCAGCTATTCAACGTACTCGACGGGAGCATGTCGCTGGTAGGGCCGAGGCCTCATGCCGATGCCCACGACAATGAATTCGATGAGTTGGTTCAAAACTATGCATTTCGGCGCCGCATGAAACCTGGGCTGACGGGCTGGGCGCAGGTTCACGGCTGCAGGGGGCCTACTCCCACCCCGGAATCCATTGAGCAACGTGTTGAATTCGACCTCTGGTACATCGACAATTGGAGTATTTCGCTCGACTTGGCAATTTTGGTCTGGACGCCAATCGAACTCATACGAGCTCGTAACGCTTACTGAGCGTTGACCGGCTTGGACATTTGGCGACCGGGTACGGAAGCCGGCAAGGAAAGAAATGTCCCGAATGTCCACTCGCCGTCAATTTTACGATAAGCAGCCTAAGGGCCCCGGAAGAAGTTCAGATCGCGGCTGGTGACTGAAAGGCTACGATCAGCTTCGGCGATCGCGCAAACAAGATGGTAGAATGTTGATGCCGATATCGGGGCCGTTTCGGCGTCGCCGCGATGATCAAAGTTGTCATACCAACCTCCCTTAACGGGATGACGAAGGTAGTATCGTTCCAAGCGGACCAATGCCGACCGCGCCTCGGTCGCTGCCCGGGGATCCCCGATTTCCGCCTGCGCCATCCATGCCTTGGCGATTTCAGTCTGCGGCCAACACCGTCCTGACGACTTTGTTATCTGACCGTCGGCATTTCCCTGATCGACAAGACATCCGGTCAGCGCATCTCGATAGCGCAAGGCCGACTTCAGAAGCGCCGATCTATATTGATCAGTCGGACGACCGGAAATCCGTTCGAAGCCCTTCAGCAACCATACCCACTCGGCCTGATGACCGGGCTCGATCGAAATCGGATGTATCGTCGACCAATCTTGTTCGAAGTATTCTCCGAGCACCTGCTTCTTCGAATCGTAAAAATGAGTTTCGAAAAGACTGAAGATATCACCCGCTCGATCCTGAAATGCGGCATCACGAGTTACATCAAAAAGCGCGATCATCGCCTCCAATAAATGCATGTGCGGATTCTGCCGCCGCGGCGGTATATTCGGGACCCCTTCCAGATAGCCGCCCTGCCCGGACCTCAGATCGTTGTCGAGAAATTCCAGCACGGAAACAATCTCAGTGCGGATTTGGGAGTCTCGGTCGAGTTGATAGAGTGCCGCCAATGCCAACAGAACGAAAGCATGGTCATAAGTGTCTCTATTCTCCGAGAGGACACTCCCGTCGGCTGCAAGCAAAGTGACGAAACCCGGCTTACCATCCGGACTCCTTGCTCTTGTAAGAATATATTCCAGGCCACGCAGTGCTATATCGCGACCCGCGGGATGCCAACCAAGTTGAGCAGCCTTCGCGAAGCAATATATTTGGCGCGCCTGAACACGAAGTCGGCGGGACGCTTCCCCATCCGCCGTTCCGTCATAGTGGAGACGCTCCGCGAACCCGCCTCGCACCGAGTCCCAGCCCTCGCCTGCCCAAAGAGGAAAGGCCCGCTCGATCATGAACGCTTGCAGCTCTGCAACAATATCCTCAGGGCATACCATCGATTCAGGCATTGTCATCCCTTCAACATTCCAGAGAGCATCATCCTTGCCGGCTCCAATTTAGCTAGCCGGTTCGCAGGTGCGGTGCAGGAGGGAATTTTTGGCTCAGCGGGCCGAACGATCGGGAATACATTTTGAACTGGGCACTCGACCATCTCCTTTCGAACTCTTTGAACCATGATTGAAGCTAACAACTTGTCTTGAAAAAAGTGTCTTGTGCAGAGCGACGGGTATCACGCTCGGGACGCAGAGTCCCGAATTGCAAATCTTGCCGGGGACACTCCCTCGCTTCGAAGCAGCCAAGAAACATAAATTCAGGCCTTGAAGACGAACCGAGACGGCGCGAAACAGATTTCAATCCGATAGCCCGCCAATAGTGGAAGCACCAGCAGTAAGTATACACTTTCCCGGCGCGAACCTGTCCCAGCGTTGAGGGGATGCCGACTGGTCGAGAGGCTTGGGAAGGCAGGGCCAGTCTTTGAGGCACCTTGGTTGATTCGCGGGACCCATAAGCGGCGGTTGGCTTCCGGCGAAGCGGACGATGCCAATAGCGGGTCCGATTTCGAAGGCCGTCTCCTCAGAGCCAAGCAAAGGCAGCAAGCCGTCGGAACAACCGTGCGAAGTTTCAGAAATGCTTGGTACATCCTTCCCGCCAGTAGCGAAATGGCGCTACCGTTTTGAACGACCGTACCCGAAGCTTGCCGGCGCACCGCAAGACTCTCAAAATCGCGGGTCGAGAATGATCCCGTACACGGGCCGGAGGTTCAGTTCAGCCTTCCGCGCCACCCTGCTGATTTCGGCAGAGAAAGTCTGGTTGGCGTTAGCCGGCATCACCGTCCAGTTGCCGGAAGTGTCGGTCTCAATCCTGATTGTTCGCAAGTCAGCGCACACCGGGTGGTTGCGCATCATTGTCAGGGCGAGAAATTCCAGTTCGGTCTTCGAGATCATTATCATTCGAGATCGGGCCCTTGGGTGAAAATCCGTCGTTCGACAAAAGATTCCCGTCGGTCCATTAATTTGAATGCCGCAGTGGTTTGAATGTCAATCGAATGAGAGCGCGACTCAACGCAAATTCGCAGAATCGGGAATTTGGCAGAGGCGCCTGAATCGGGCGCAAGCCAAGGCGAGGAGCGACATATGGGGAGCCCACTGGGGCGGCCTGACTTCTTGGTTTGGCGTTTGCAGGCCGCCTTCCCAACGCGCAACGCATCATTGGCGACACCCGTCATTGGACGAATAACCAGCAAGTCGCGCAAGCGTGCGAAACTCGGGCGGCTAGGACGGCGAACCGGCTTGATGATCTTGAGGCTTGGAGCCGAGGCAGCCTCGCCAGCCCAGGCCGAAGCCGTCGGCGCCACGCTGCGCACCGTCACCAAACTCCGCGGCAAGCTCGAACTGGTTGCCGGCGGCTCGCTGCCAACGACGGCGAGGTGATCGCGGACGAGCGAACCTAGCTCCGCTTCCGCATCGA
>Ga0209963_1001211_pt1 | contig 16192 bp, 11 predicted proteins | sample ThiBio_1000_biof_2_FD_183957 | JGI IMG/M metagenome (GOLD analysis project Ga0209963, IMG submission 183957) | Wastewater bioreactor microbial communities from Cape Town, South Africa - Thiocy_cont_1000_biof (SPAdes) | ecosystem: Engineered > Bioreactor > Thiocyanate-remediating >...
AAATTATTTTAAATTAAGTATTTAAATTATTTTAAATTAAATACTTTAAATTATTTTAAATTAAATTATTTATATTATTTTAAATTAAATTATTTAAATTATTTTAAATTAAATACTTTAAATTATTATAAATTAAATTTTTAAAATTATTATAAATTAAATACTTTAAATTATTTTAAATTAAATACTTTAAATTATTATAAATTAAAATATTTAAATTATTTTAAATTAAAATATTTAAATTATTTTAAATTAAATTATTTAAATTATTTTAAATTAAGTATTTAAATTATTTTAAATTAAATACTTTAAATTATTTTAAATTAAATTATTTATATTATTTTAAATTAAATTATTTAAATTATTTTAAATTAAATACTTTAAATTATTATAAATTAAATTTTTAAAATTATTATAAATTAAATACTTTAAATTATTTTAAATTAAATACTTTAAATTATTATAAATTAAAATATTTAAATTATTTTAAATTAAAATATTTAAATTATTTTAAATTAAATTATTTAAATTATTTTAAATTAAGTATTTAAATTATTTTAAATTAAATACTTTAAATTATTTTAAATTAAATTATTTATATTATTTTAAATTAAATTATTTAAATTATTTTAAATTAAATACTTTAAATTATTTTAAATTAAAGTATTTAAATTATTTTAAATTAAAATATTTAAATTATTTTAAATTAAAGTATTTAAATTATTTTAAATTATTTTAAAATTTTTAAATTATTTCAAGAAAACGGTTAACACCTCGTAATAAGGAACCAAGGTTCCTTCTTACTTGAAGTTTTCGAGAATTTTCGTAGAAAATTTAAATAAGTTATAATTATTAATAATTATATAAATCATCATTAACTATAAATTACGTTAATATACATACAGTCTAAATTTATTTTACGAATTAATTTCGTAAAATATGCAAGCGTAGCTTGCCTAGACGAGCTCCGCTCGAATAAATATATTCGTTCGATTTATTTATGAGTTTTAACAAGTTTTATAAAATTGATGAAATAATAATTTAAATTAAATTTTTAACTTTTTAAATTATATTATAAATTAATTTAATATTAATTATTTTAAATAATTTAAAATTACATTATAATTTATTAAATTATAAACTTAAATTATATTATAAATTAATTTATATTTTAATTATTTAAATAATATTAATTTTAATTATAATTTATTAAATTAAATAATTAATATATAAATAATTTTAACTTTAATTATTTTATATTATGATTTTATATTATAAGCATATAATATAAAATTAATTTAAAATTTTAATTAAAATAATAATATATTATAAAATTAATTTATGATTTAATTATCTAATTTAATATTATCATCATTTATAATTTATTAAATTATAAAATAAATTATATTATAAAATTAATTTATGATTTAATTATCTAATTTAATATTATCATCATTTATAATTTATTAAATTATAAAATTTAATGTTCAATTATTTAAATATAAACTTATAAAATTAATTTACATTTAATTATTATTAAATTAATTTAGTTAAATTATTAAAAATATAACTTTATTCACAAAAAATATTAACATTTTATTAAAATATTAATTATTCTTTAAATATATTCATTTCTTTTTTCAATAAATGTCTATTAATATTCCCACATCTAGCACATCCATGCCCTCTAATATGATTTGACGGTTTTTGAATAAATTCACCATGTTGTTTACATTTTATAGTAATTGGTGTATAATAATCTATATATTTTATTTCATCATAATTATATATTTCTCCATGAACTTCTATTGCTCTTTTTATAAATATATTTTCTGGCATATTAGCCATTTGACCTCTAAATGCAACACTACATTTAAAACAATTTGAACCTTTTATATGTTTACTTGCTTTTTGAAAAAATAATCCATGAAATGGACAAATAATAGCTATTTTACATTTAGAATTAATATAATTCACTTTAGAATAATCATAATAATCTCCATGCATTTTTTTACATAGAGAAATATAATAATCCTGATTATAAGTAATTTTTTTGTGTTTAACTTCCAAGCTACATTTATAACATCCTTTTGTCATATGTCCTTTTGGTAATTGTTCAAAATCACCGTGCTTTGGGCATGTAATAATAACTTTTGTATTATTATTACTATAAATAACTTTATCATAATTATATTTATCGCCATGTTTTAATCTACTTTTTTCAATAAATTTTTCTCTATATTCATTCGATCTATCAATTTTTATATGTGTATTACTATTCGTATTATTATAATACTTACTATATTTACTAACATTATTATTATTAAAATTTGTGGTGATTTCTGTTTCTATCATTTTTAATTATTTTTAAATTTTTATAAAGTTATTTTTTTAATATTCTATTATATTTTTTACAATCAAAATTTAAATATATTTATATATCAAATAACTTTAATTTATTAATACTAAATTAACTTTATATTTAAAACATTTAAATATTTCAATTAAATAATTTCAAAAATTAGCCATTAAAATTTATATATTTTTTAAAATATATAATGGGTTTAGATATAGTTCTTTATAAAGTTAAAGGGGTTGATAGCTTAATTAATGATGATAGTAGTATTATTGATGATAATGGAAATATTGTTAAATATTATGAAGAAGTAGGTGATTGGTATAAATGTAATTTTGTTTATGATTTTTTCTTAAAACATATTGATACTGATAATATGTATAATTATGTAGACGATAATACTATTGATTTATTAATATCATATATTAAAAATGATTTAAAATATATTGAATCATTGTGTTATATTGATGATATTTTAAATGAAGATATTTCTGAAAATATTGAAAAATATATTGATGTTGATAAATTATATTTAAATACTCGTAGTGGATTCTTTTTTGGATCTATAAAATATGATAAATATCATGTTATGAATTTAAAAGAAGTATTAAGTGATTTGATTAATTCAAAAGAAATTGAAGGTAAATATTATTATCATTATTCTTATTAACTTATATATTAATTTAATATATATTTAAAATTATATTAATATAAATTATTTATTTAATATAATTTAATTAATATAATTTATTTAATTTATATTATTTAATTATAATTTATTTATTTATTTAATATTATTTATTTATTATAATTTATTTATTTATTATAATTTATTTAATTATTATAATTTATTTAATTAATATTATTTATTTAATTAATATTATTTATTTAATTACTTAATATTATTCATTTAATTAATATTACAATAAAATATTTCAAAAAATCTACAACAAAATTTAAAAAATTATATTAAAATATTTAAATGGGGTTAGATGTTATTCTTATTAAAATTAATGGAATTAATTCAATAAATTTTGATGAATATGGTCATATTATTGATGATAATGGAAATATTATTAAAGATTATTATAATGTAGGTTATTGGTATAAATATAGTTTTATTTATAATTTTTTCTTAGAAAATAATAATGCTGATGGTGATAATGGTGATTATATTTATATAGAAGATGATGATATTAATCTATTAATATCATATATTAAAAATGATTTAGATTATATTACTTCATTATATATTATTAATGGTAAATTTAATAAAGATATTTATGATAATATAGAAAAATATATTGATAGTGATGTTTTATATTTACAAATATATTATGGACTTAGTGATGCTGAATATGATAAACATCATATTGAAAGATTAAAAACTGTATTAGATGATTTAATTAAATCAAAAGAAATTGAAGGAAAATATTATTACAGTTATTCTTATTAATATATATATTAAATTAATATATATTTAAATTATAATATTTAATTAATTTATAATATTTATTTACTTTATTTAAATATTTAATTTATAAAATTTAATTAACATTTAATTTATAATATTTAATTAATTTATAATATTTAATTAATTTATAATATTTAATTAATTTATAATATTTAATTAATTTATAATATTTAATTAATTTATAATATTTAATTAATTTATAATATTTAATTAATTTATAACATTTAATTAATTTATAATATTTATTAATTTATAAAATTTAATTAATTTATAACATTTAATTAATTTATAATATTTATTAATTTATAACATTTAATTAATTTATAATATTTATTAATTTATAACATTTAATTAATTTATAATATTAATTTATAACATTTAATTAATTTATAATATTAATTTATAACATTTAATTAATTTATAATATTAATTTATAATATTTAATTAATTTATAATATTTACTTATTTACTTAATATAAATATTTAATTTATAAAATTTAATTAATATTATATATTTAAATAATATCATTTATTTATTTTTTTTCAATAAAAATATTCCAAAAATCTATTATAAATTTTAAATAATTTTGTTAATATTTTTTTTAAAAAATGGGTTTAGATATGTTTTTTGTTAAGATTAAAGCAACTAATCCAGTAAATTTTGATGAATGTGGTCGTATTATTAACGATGATGGTAATATTATTACAAATTATTATAATTTAGGTAGTTGGAATAAATATAATTTTATTGAAGTTTTTTTATTAGAAAATACTATTATTGATAATAATAATTATAATATTGATGATAATGTTATTAATAAATTAATGTTCTATATTAGACATGATTTAGATTATATTGCTTCATTATGTATTATTGATGGTAATTTTAATAAAGATATTTATGATAATATTGAAAAATATATTAATAGTGATATATTGAAATTACAAACATGTCATGCATATGGTGATATGATATATGATAAATATCATATTATGGTGTTACAAAATATTTTAGATTATTTAAATAATTCTAAAGAAATTGAAGGTAAATATTATTTTCGTTGTATATAATTTTTTAAAGAAAATTGAGCTATCTAAAGTTCGCGTAATTTTTGAATCAAATAAATTTATATTGAGATAATAATGATCAAAATAAACCAACAAATTTATTTTTATTAAAAATAAAATGGGATTAGATGTATTTCTTTTAAAAAAGATAAAGAGTAATATTAATCATAATTATGAATATTTTTTTGATGATGAAGATGCTAACATTAGTAAAGAATATATTATTGTTGGTGATTGGTATAAATATAATTTTGTTTATTTATTTTTTGATACTCATATAAATACAAATAAATTTCATAATTATGTAGATAATGAATATATTGATTTGTTTATTTCAAATATTAAAGATGATTTAGAATATTTTGATTCATTATGTATTGTTGATGGTAAATTTAATAAAGATATTTATAATAATATTGAAAAATATGTTGATGTTAAAAAATTGAAATTAGAAACACGTAGTGGTTTCTTTTTTGGAGATACTAGATATAATAAGTATCATATAGATATATTAAAAATAGTTTTAGAAGATATAATTAAGTCTAAAGAGGTTGATTGTGCTTATTATTATAATTATTCGTATTAATTATATATTAATTTAATATATATATATTTTGAAAATAATATTATAATAATTAATAATTTATATTAATTGTTATTAAAATTTATTAAATTATTAAAGAATAGGGTTTTTCTATAATTTTAAAATTGAACATTACTAATAATTTTTGAACTTTAAGGTTATTAAAAAAATTTTTTTCTAATAATTTATTAAACATTAAATTATCTATGAATAGGGTTTTTCTATACTTTAAAATTGAGCCTTACTAATAATTTTTGAACTTTAAGGTTATTTAAAAAAATTTTCTAATAATTTATTAAATTATCGAAGAATAGGGTTTTTCTATATTTTTAAAATTGAATCTTACTAATAATTTTTGAACTTTAAGGTTATTTAAAAATTTTTTAAATAATTTATTGAATATTGAAATTTATTAAATTATCGAAGAATAGGGTTTTTCCATACTTTCAAAATTGTGTCTTACTAATAATTTTTGAAATTTAAGGTTATTAAAATTTTTTTTCTAATAAATTATTAAATATTAAATTATTGAAGAGTAGGGTTTTTCTATAATTTTAAAATTGAACCTTACTAATAATTTTTGAACTTTAAGGCTATTAAAAATTTTTTTTTCTAATAAATTATTGAATATTAAAATTTATTAAATTATTGATGAATAGGGTTTTTCTATGCTCTCAAAATTTAACCTTACTAATAATTTTTGAACTTTAAGGTTATTTAAAAATTTTTTTCTAAAAAAAATTATTGAATATTAATTAAATAAAAATATATATTAATTAATTTTATAACATTATATAATAATAAATACATTCATAAATTATATTACTTTTTAAATATTTTTAAATAAAAATGATTCAAGTTTGGTTATTTTTAGGTAAAAAAGAAATTTTGCATTGGGTTAAAAATTACCCTATTTATGATTTTTTTGAACAACATTCAGGTGAATTTGATAAATATAGTGATTCGTTTGACCTTAAAAGAGAAACTATTGAATTATTAATAGAATCTTTAAAAAGTTCATTAAAAGAACTTGAATCAGGTAATAAAGATATATATTTTTATCAACACACTAAAGATAATTTTAATTTAGATATTGAAATTTTGCAAGAATCTCTTGATAAACAGATTAGGAAAGGAACTTATTTTCATTATAGATACACTACATAAATATATTTATTAAATATATTATAATTATCTTAATTTTTCGAAGAAAATTATTATTTAAATAAATTTAAATTTATTAAAAATAAATGATAAGAAGTTGGTTATTTTTGGGTGATAAAGAAATTTTATATTGGTGTAAAAATTATCCGATTTATGATTTTTTTAATGAAAATTTAGGTGGATATGATGAACATAGTGATAAATATTCAATTAGTAATGAAACAATTGATTTATTTATTGAATTATTAAATAATAGTTTAAAAGAATTAGAATCAGGTAAAAATTTAATAGATATTAAAGATGATAAAATATATTTTTATTATCATAATAAAAATGATATTGAACAAGAAATTAATATTTTATATAGAGCATTATTTAAACAAGAAAGAAAAGGATATTCTTTTAGTTACCGATACACTACATAAATATATCTATTAGATATATTATTTAATTTCACATTTAATTAAAAAATAATTACCACATAAATCTATATCATTATCATTTAACATATTTATTAAAAATTGATTATACATATATTTGTTTTTATATTTTTCCATAATTTTATTTATATATTTTTTATCTATATTCATATTTTTTATTTCATTATTTAAATTATTTACAAAAACACACATATATGCATTAATTATTGCCTCCTTTGAAACTTCAACATTATTTATTGAATCTCCTAATAATGTTAATTTATCAGAATTCAATTTAATTGTTATTTTATCTATATAATATAATTTTCCATTATTTTTTACAAACATCATCAAATTATTTTTAAAATAAATATCGTTAATTATATCTATTTCATAAAAATCAATATCTTTTTTAACCACCTTATTAATGAATTGTAAATCTGTATTAATATTAATTAAAATATCTAATATTTTTGTATTATTAATAAAGAAATTTGTAATTGGTAATTTACTATCTTTTCTATCTGACATAAAATGTTTATCATTATTTTTTTTCGCTGTATTGTAATTATCTTTTATAAATTCAATTAATTCTTTATACATATTATTATTAATTATAGGTATAAAATTATTTATATCCTCATTATATGCTATATTTAATTTTATATATTTATTTACATATTCTCTATCACATATTAATTTTGTATATTTTAAACTATTATTATCCCAAAAAATTTTAAAATTTATAAATTCTACATTAATATTAGTTTCAGTTTCTGATTTTATTAGACAATCATTTAATCCTGGTATTAAATTACCAAATTCCAATTTATGGAAATTTTTAACTAAAGTATACATTTATTTTAAATATTTTAATTATTATTTATCATTAATTTTAAATTATAATAAATTATTATAATTTAATGTAATTATATTAATTTTATTTATGTATGTATTTTTTTGTAAATTTTTAATTATTAAATAAAATTATATAATAATAATAAATTATAAATATTTAAATTAAGTTAATAAATATTGATAAATATTTATCGATAATTAATATTTTTTATTATATTTTTTATTATATATTATTATTATATAAAATATTATTATTATATAAAATATTATTATTATATAAAATATTATTATTATATAAAATATTATTATTATATAAAATTTTATTATTATATAAAATATTATTATTATATAAAATATTATTATATTATAATAATAATATTAAATATTACAATTTTATAAATATTATTATTCTATAAAATATTATAATTCTATAAAATTAATAAATATTATTATTCTATAAAATATTATAATTCTATAAAATTAATAAATATTATTATTCTATAAAATATTATAATTCTATAAAATTAATAAATATTATTATTCTATAAAATATTATAATTCTATAAAATTAATAAATATTATTATTCTATAAAATATTATAATTCTATAAAATTAATAAATATTATTATTCTATAAAATATTATAATTCTATAAAATTAATAAATATTATTATTCTATAAAATATTATAATTCTATAAAATTAATAAATATTATTGTTCTATAAAATATATAATTCTATAAAAGTAATAAATATTATTATTTTATAAAATATTAGAATAATAAAATTAATAAATATTATTGTTCTATAAAATATATAATTCTATAAAAGTAATAAATATTATTATTTTATAAAATATTAGAATAATAAAATTAATAAATATTATTATTCTATAAAATATATAATTCTATAAAATTAATAAATATTATTATTTTATAAAATATTAGAATAATAAAATTAATAAATATTATTATTCTATAAATATTAGAATTATAAAATTAATAAATATTATTATTCTATGAATATTAGAATTATAAAATTAATAAATATTATTATTCTATGAATATTAGAATTATAAAATTAATAAATATTATTATTCTATAAAATTATAAAATATTATTATTCCAAGACAAACATAGTTTGTCGAGAATCAGCGCAGCTGATTTATAAAATTATTATAAATAAATTATTATAAATTAATATTTAATAAATATTAATAACTAATTTTAAATACACTGTATTTAAATATATTTATTATTCTATTTATTTATGATTAGCATAAACATATTCATAAACTTCATTCTTGAAAAATGTATGTTCTGGTATAACTAATGAACCTTCTTTTACAAAATCACTTCTATTCATTCCATTACTTCTTCCTTTTCTTGTATGTGTATCTACTACATAATCATCAATTTCTAATAAATAATCACATTTTACTAATTTATCTACATTAAAATCTAATTCAAACAATTTTGTTTCTGTATATTCTACATTATGTAATACTGTTAAAATTGCTGTCATTAAAAATGTATTTCTTTCTGTAAATTTGAAAAATGCCCACAATAATGTTTCATATATTGTTTTATCCATAAAATTCTTTAAGAATGACCAAATAATAATCATTGGATCTGTTCTTCTATTTCTTGCTACTACTTTTAAATCTTTACATGATTTCATATATTTATCTAACCAAACAAAACATAATAAACTTCTTTCAGATAATCTTTTATAAAACATATTTCCATAATCTTGAATTTCTTTTGGATCATCTTTTAACCAAATATTAATATTTAATTTTTCTAATTCATCATCAAAAATTATTCCTTTCTCTCTACCTAATTTTACTCCTGTTTCAGTAAAATATGTATTTGCATACCAACTTCCACATCTAGTTTTATATGAACCACATAAATTATAAACTAAATCAACTAATTCTTTAATATTTCTTTCATCCTTTTTAACAATATTTATACAATTAATTACCAATGAAATATTAGCTGGACCAATATCTTCACTAGCTATAACTGCTAATCTATTATACATATTACTTTGAATTCTTTTTCCATCATCAATTTCATTAAATTTGTATAATTCATGAGCACACATTATAGCTTTTTCAAATATATTTCTTCTAATATATTTTTGTAATCCTGATTTTAAAACATCAGTTTCAAAACCATTATATGATATATTATTTGATAATGGACCAATATATTTCATTTTTCCCATATTATCATTTTGTTCACCTTTATGAAATTTCATTAACATATTGTAAACAACTAAAACTCTATCTTCATTAATATAATCTTTTAATTTATTTAAAACAAATTCATAATGTGGCTTTACATTATTTAACCAAACTAATAACTTGTCTTTTGATGGAGATTTACTAAAATAAAAATCTTCACTTTTTCTATCCTCTTCTTTATTATAATCATAATCAATTATATAAACTTGTTTAGTATTAACATTAACAATAATGTTGCTCAAACACATATCACCAACATTTATAATTCTCATACAAACAAGTGTATATAATAAACTAGGATAATATGGAGTTAACCAATCATAATCTAAAGAATCATTTAATTTAACAACTTCATTTCTTTCAATAACTTGAAGAGTTAAATCAGAAAAAGTTTCTTTATGAGAATAAGTTTTAAATGATGAATCTTGAGCAATATTATTATAAACAATAAAGAAAGTCTTTTTATTTTTTGAATCAACTGGATCACTCAAAGTATGATAACCAATAGGATAAATAAAGTTTTCACAATTATATCTTTTTAATTCTTCACTCTTTTTATAAATTTTCTCAACATCTTCTCTAACATAAGGTCCTTTTACAACAGTTCTATCATTCCAAAAAACAAATTGTCTATGTTTACCTGTTCTCTTTTGAAAAACAGGTTTATCAGTAATTGCGCTTTGTAAACTAAATCCACCATAATTAACTAAATTTTGTTCAAACATTTTTTTATTAAAAATTGAAAAAATTATTTTTTAATATTTATTATTTTATTAATAATATATTAATATTTTTAATGTTATTTACTAATATATTATAATATACATATATATGTATAAAATTTACTATTTTAATAATATAATAAAATAATTCTTAAATTAATTTATATTTTTTTAGAAAATTATTATTTTTGAATAAATATTTAAAATATAATTTATTAATATTTCTTGAATTAATATTTAAAATATATTTTATTAATTTTCTTGAATTAATATTTAAAATATATTTTATTAATTTTCTTGAATTAATATTTAAAATATAATTTATTATTATTTCTAGAATTAATATTTAAAATATAATTCATTATTTAATATATTTATAATAATTTTATATATTAAATTTCTTGAATTAATATTTAAAATATAATTTATTAATATTTCCTGAATTAATATTTAATATAATTTATTATTATTTTTGTATTAATATTTAAAATATAATTTATTAATATTTAATATATTTATAATATTTCTTGAATTAATATTTAAAATAATTTATAAATTAATATTAAATATTAAAATATATATTTATAATAATATATAAATTAATATATTTATAATAATTTATATATTAATATATTTATATATTAATATATTTATTGTAATTTTCTAAATTAATATATTTATAATAATTTATATATTAATATATTTATTGTAATTTTCTAAATTAATATATTTATTATAGTTTTCTAAGTTAATATATTTATTGTAGTTTTCTAAATTAATATTTATTAAATATTAATAATATTCTTTATATAAATAATATTTATATAAATATTTCTATATTTAAAATGCAAGTTTATAAATTACCAATTTTTGATTCATGGATTGATGGTAATATGTCTTTAGCTCAAAGAATTGTTAAAGTTTTTAATAATTCTGATAATTTTAGATTAACTAATTATGATGGAAAAGATGAATTTTATAATGAATATATTAGCAAATATGATGAATATGTTGAGATATTGAAAAAATTAGTCGATAACGATGATTATTTTTATGTTTTAGATAATGTAAAACAAGCATTAAATTATTTTGCTGATAAAGGTTTATTAAATTTTTCTCATTTATTAGGTGCATATATTCAAGTATTAATTTACATTGATACAGCTAAAGGTATTCATGAACTTGATAATACTCATAAAATTATTTCCAGAACAGCTATTAATTCATACAGAGAACCAATTTATTTAAACTATACTGTTGATGATATTATTAATGTTTTAAATAATTTTCATATATCTCACCCGAGAATTATTCCATTCACTTCCCAAACAGGTGCTTTTGGTATGAATACTTTTTTATACTTATATTTTAATAAGATTTATCCTGTTGCATGTAGTCCAAACCCATATCCTGTTCATCATGGAAATTATAAAGGTTCTATTGCTGTAATGGGTCATGATTTTACACATTTACCAGCATTAAGATTATTAAATGCTACATCAAATGATGATCCAAGTATTATTGATATATATGGTGATGGTTATAGACAAGAAGAAGAATATAGTTATTATTTTCAAGATTTAAAAAAATTATATATTGATATTATGACATCAAATAAATTTAGTGATGGACAACTTAAAGGATTTATTATGGTTTTATTTAATTTAATACATGAATATGGAATAGTTCTCGATTGTGGTAAATTTAATTATAAAGGAGAAGTTGATGATTTATATTTATTAATTAAAAATGATTACTACGGTCCATACAATTATTATCCTAAAGAAGATGCAGATATAATTATTGACTTTGTTAAAAATGAAAATATTGAAAATATAAAATTAGCTTATACTTATAGATTAAATGTTTCTGGACAAATGTATAAAGATTTATGTGAACATTATAAATTGTTTTTCAGAAATCAACAAAATTATGATAAATATGATGTATTATTTTCATAATTATTATAATTCATTGAATTATAATTTATTTAATTAATTAATTAATGTTTATTATTTATTATTTATTATTTATTATTTATTATTTATTTATAATATAATATAAATTTGTCAATATAATATATTTAATAGAGCGAATATAATTTACAATAAATTGTAAACGTTAGACTATATTAAAATAATATATTTTTGACAAATTTATATGACTGTATAAATTAATAATATTTATAATTTATTAACTATTTATAATTTATTAACTATTTATAATTTATTAACTATTTATAATTTATTAACTATTTATAATTTATTAACTATTTATAATTTATTAACTATTTATAATTTATTAACTATTTATTTATACTTTTTAAACTTAAAATATTTCTACAAAAACTGATTTTTGATAATTTTTCTGATATAATTATTTAAAATTATTACAAATTAATAATTACTTATTAATAACATATTATTAAATATAATTACTTATTATTAATTATACATTAATAATATTTATCATAAATTACATACTATTAATTATAAATTATAATTATTTAAATTAACATAAATTAATAATATTTATTATTTTATGAATTTTAATATTATAAATTACTAATATTTATTTATTTTTTTATTTAACTTTAAGGTTATTTTTGAAAATAATTACTAATATTTAAATTAATAATTTATTAATTTAATAAATATTTAAACTTATTAATCTTTAAATAATTAATTTAAAGACTTATAATTTTTAAAGACTTATAATTTTTAAAGATTTATAATTTTTAAAGACTTATAATTTTTAAAGATTTATAATTTTTAAAGACTTATAATTTTTAAAGACTTATAATTTTTAAAGACTTATAATTTTTAAAGACTTATAATTTTTAAAGAATTTGCGCAACAAATTCATTGCATTTTTGCATTTGACTTATAATTTTAAATAATTTTTAAATATTATTAAAGTTAAAAAAATATTAATAATTTATAGTTCTATATTTAGATAATTTTTAAAATAAAATAATATTATAGTTAAAAAATTTTTTAATTATATAAATTATAAACATTAATAATAAATATATTTAATAATTTATAATTAATTAAATAATAAATATTAAATAATATAATATGTTCATTAAATCAAATATTTAATTATATATATATACAATGTATATATATTAATTATTAACACAAAATATTTCATCTGTATGTAAATGTTTCTTAAGAATTGTTAAAACTGGTTTTTCTAAATTATATTGTGATTTTGATGATATTTCATATTTTAATGTATTAATATTTTTAGAAAATAATTCATCAATATCTTCATCAGTTAATTTATTTTCATCAACATCATTTTTTGTAAAACAAATAACATCTGGTGATGTTTCTTTAATCCATTCATCAATATTTTTAATATTATTTAACATTAAAATAGTATAATCAATAGATGATGTTGAATCATTTTCATCAACAAAATTAATATAAACTTTTCCTTTATTTGAATTATATTCTAAAACATTATTATTATTAGTTGTGTTAATAAAATGACCACTAATAGATCTATTAATAAATGATGTTTTTCCTACTCCTTTAGGACCTGTAACTAAAACATTGATATGATATATGGCCATTTTTTTTTATAAAAATTAAAAATTTTTTGTCTGATTTTTAAAATTTTTAAATATTAAATATATAATTATAAACATAAACTTTAATATAATAAAATATTACAATAATCTGCTCAAAAAATTATTGATTTATTGTATTATTAATTATACATTAATAATATTTATCATAAATTACATATTATTAATTATAAATTATTAATTATTAATAAATTATAATTTAATAAATTATAATTATTTAAATTAACATAAATTAATAATATTTATATTTTATTAACTTTTAGATTATTTTCGAAAATAATTACTAATATTTAAATTAATAATTTATTAATCTTTAAATTATTAATTTAAATACTTATAATTTTTAAATACTTATAATTTTTAAATACTTATAATTTTTAAATACTTATAATTTTTAAATACTTATAATTTTTAAATACTTATAATTTTCAAAAATTTTTAAATATTATTAAAGTTAAAAAAAATATTAATAATTTATAGTTATATATTTAGATAATTTTTGGATAAAATAATATTAAAGTTAAAAAAATATAATTTTTAATTATATAATTTATATATATAATATTATTTATAAATTATAAATAATAATAATATTTAATAATTTATAATTTATTAAATCATATATTTAATTATATATACAATGTATATATATATATTAATTATTAACATAAAATACTTCATCTGTATGTAAATGTTTCTTAAGAATTGTTAAAACTGGTTTTTCTAAATTATATTGTGATTTTGATGATATTTCATATTTTAATGTATTAATATTTTTAGAAAATAATTCATTAATATCATCATAAGTTAATTTATTTTCATTAATATCATTTTTTGTAAAACAAATAACATCTGGTGATGTTTCTTTAACCCATTCATCAATATTTTTAATATTATTTAACATTAAAATAGTATAATCAATAGATGATGTTGAATCATTTTCATCAACAAAATTAATATAAACTTTTCCTTTATTTGAATTATATTCTAAAACATTATTATTATTATTTGTGTTTGTAAAATGACCAGTAATAGTTCTATTAATATATGATGTTTTTCCTACTTCTTTAGGACCTGTAACTAAAACATTGATGTAATATATAGCCATTTTTTTAATAAAAATTAAAAATTTCTTGTTTGATTTTTAAAAATTTTTAATATTAAATATATAATTATAAACATAAATTTTAATATAATAAAATATTACAATAATCTGCTCAAAATTTTATTGATTTATTGTATAAAAATATCTTATATCATTAAGATAATAAATAATTTTATTAATATTTAAATTAATTATTTTTAATGAATTTAAATATTATAAATAAATCTTAACATAAAATTATTTATTTATGTGAATAACAATTAATTTATTTTAAATTATTCATAAAATTATATTATTTATAAATTATTCTTGAAATTATTATATTACACATCTTTTGTGCATAACTCATTTAAATAAGTTTCACTTATATAAATTATTAATTTGTAAGTTATAAGTTAATAAATTATAAATTATTAAATTATTAAATTATAAATTATTAAATTATTAAATTATAAATTATTAAATTATTAAATTATAAATTATTAATTTATTAAATTATTATTTAATTATAAATTATTTAATTATTATTTAATTATAAATTATTTAATTATTATTTAATTATAAATTATTTAATTATTATTTAATTATAAATTATT
>Ga0209963_1001220_pt1 | contig 16036 bp, 19 predicted proteins | sample ThiBio_1000_biof_2_FD_183957 | JGI IMG/M metagenome (GOLD analysis project Ga0209963, IMG submission 183957) | Wastewater bioreactor microbial communities from Cape Town, South Africa - Thiocy_cont_1000_biof (SPAdes) | ecosystem: Engineered > Bioreactor > Thiocyanate-remediating >...
GCCACCGGGGACCAGGGGAAAGACATCATGGCGCTCGATCGGAGATTTCTGCTCTGCGGTTTTGCCTATGCCATCGCGGGCATGGGGCTTGGCATCTACATGGCGGCTTCGCACAACCACGCCTTGTCCGTGGCGCACGCGCACATGCTGCTGCTGGGTTTTGTGGTGTCCTTCATCTACGCGTTGATCCACAAGCTGTGGCTCGTCGGCGCGGGGGGCAGGGTCGCCGGCTTCCAGTTCTACCTGCATCAGCTGGCGGTGCTGGTGTTGTCCGTGGGCCTGGTCCTGCTTTATGGCGGCGTGGTTCCGGAACCGGCGATCGGGCCCCTGCTCGGTGCGGCGGCGGTGGGTGTGCTGGTCGCCCTGTTGTTGATGGCCTGGCTGGTGCTGCGAATCAAAGGGGACGTGGCCAAATAAATCCGGTCGTCGTCTGGCAGGGCCAGTCGCCTGCTTGGCTGAATTGGCCACGCGCCCTTTTTTCTGGACGTCCCTGCATGCTTGCCTGGACAGCCTCATTCGTGCGGGTCACGGCTTGGGCCGCGGGGTGGTTGCCACGCTGGGTGGCAGGGTCGGCAGCGCGACCTTCGGCTGGTCGCCGGTCAGGGCCCCGAGGAAAACCTCGATCTTGCCGACCTCCTCGTCGCTCAGCTTCGCGCCGAGCTGGCTGCTGCCCATGATCGCGACGGCCTGGCGAAGATCCCACACCTTGCCCGTATGGAAATAGGGCGCGGTCAGCGCGATGTTGCGCAGCGAGGGCACCCGGAACACGTATTCGTCGCTGGCCGTCTTGGTCACCGCGAAGCGGCCCTTGTCCCCCGGCGGGAGAATGTCGGCACCGGGCCGCTCGACTACGCCGAACGGGGCGTACATGCCCCCGCCCACGTTGATGCCGTTGTGGCATGCCGCACAGCCCTTGTTGATGAACAGCGCCAGGCCTTCCTTCTGATTCGCGTCGAGCGCCTTCTCGTTGCCCTTGAGGTAGCGATCGAACGGCGCGTTCGGCGTGATCAGGGTGGCCTCGAACAAGGCGATGGCCTTGCGCACGTTGTCGAACGTGATCGGATCGGGCACGGCCGGATAGGCCTTGGCGAACACGGCGGCGTAGCCGGGAATCCCCTTGAGCTGTTCGACGACGTGTGACTCGGTGGTGTCCATCTCGACCGGGTTGACCAGCGGACCGCCAGCCTGCTGCTCAAGGTCCCTGGCACGCCCATCCCAGAACTGGGCGACGTCGAACACCGCGTTGTAGACGGTCGGTGCATTGCGACCGCCATGCTGCCAGCGATGACCCAGCGAAGTCTCCTGCAGGTCGACCCCGCCCATGCCGACCATGTGGCATGAGTTGCAGTTGATGGCATGGCTTTCGGACAGCCGGGGCTCGAAGTAAAGCAGCTTGCCTAGCTCCACCCTGGCCGGGGTCGCCGCATTGCCCGGCAACGGCGGCGCATTGGCGGGTATCGGTTTGAACAGACCCTGGGCCTGCTTCATCAATGCCGTTTGCGACCATGCCTGGCCTGTCGCCAGGGAGGCGAGAACCATCAGTGAAACCAGCTTGATCGGCGACATGAGCTGACTCTCCGCAGTTGGGTGGCAATCGAAATCGTCAATGTCCGTGGCGTATCCAGGAGACCCTGGCGATGCGGGAACGCGGCGCGGAACAGACGACATGGTGGACGTCGCCTGGGTCGTCGCCATGCCTGTCGTCCTGGCCCAAGCAGAGTCACCGGCTATGCCTGTCGATGCCGGATCGCGCTGGCAACACCCGCATGCTCGGTTCATCGGCACCGATGGCTGTTGACCGAGATCAACAAAAGCGATTTCGAAACGAAGGCAGGCGTCCGGCCCGCGACCATCGCTCCGTCCTGTCCGCAACAAGGGCATGCGGGAACAAAGGAGACGCGTCCAATTGAATTCGTGCTCGTGCGTCGGTCGAGATTGCGGATGGACCCGTCCGGGAACTGAACATGGCGGGCTCCTGGCCGCAGAGCGAAAAACGGCCAGGCGGGTTGTGCCGGCTGGCAAGCCTCGTGAGACCAGCGTATGGTCCGCACACGGCGCTGACTCAGGGGTGAGGCACGGCCTGCACACGGGAAGGCATCGTCTTCGCGATTGCGGTGCCGCAAGGCGTGGAATCGTCGATCGCCTGCAAACCAACTTCAATCCACCAGGGGTCCCCACTCATGTCACGTTTCCGTCTTTTCTGCCGCGCCCTGGGCGTGAGCTTCGGCCTGGCTGCTGCCTGTGTGTCGTTGCCGGCTTTCGCGGGCGATCCGGTAGCGGTGACCTTCGCGGCCAACAGTGTCTGGGCGCAGGAAATCGGCAACCTCACGCATTCCGACAGCTCGCTCGATTACACGGTGGCGATCGCGGCGGGCAAGACGTTGCAGCTCAATCTCCTCACCCGCAATCCCAACGTGCGTTTCAGGGTGGAGGACCGGACCAACGACAAGCTGCTGCTGGATTCGCGCAAGACCGGTGAGTCCACCTGGACCTTGCCGAACGCGCCGGCTGCCACGTATGCGATCCATGTCTACATCGATCCCGCCGCGATACCATCCGGCGACACCGCCAAATACGCGTTGCAGGTCGGGCAGTACGGGGCCGAAGACATGCAGGTGCCCACAAGCGCGGTGACATTCGAAGCCGGCAAGCCGTGGGCACAACAGGCTGTGGTGTTGTCGCCCGGCGCCACCGCGCACAACTTCACCGTGGCCATCGCGGCGGGCATGACGGTGAAGATCAACCTCATTTCGGACAACCCTCGGCTGTACTTCAAGGTGACCGACCAGACCCACGACAAGGCGCTGGTCGACACGAGCACGACCGGAGCGAACACCTGGACCGAATCGGTGGCGACGGCGACAAATTACGTGATCCAGGTGTATCTCGACCCGTCGGCGACGCCGTCCGGTCAAACCCGATTCGCCCTGCAGGTCGGGCAATACCCGTCAGCGAACACGCAGCCCGCCGGCGCGACTACGGCCGCGGCGGCTTCCACGCCATCGATGTGATTGCGTTCGAAGCGGCCGGCGGCCGCTCCGGGCGTGACAGAGCAAAATAAGGGGTCGGCGTGCGCTTTCGACACGCCGACCCCTTCTTTCATGGTGCGCCGCTGCGCTCAGTCCGTACCCGAGCGCAAACCGTCGAAATACGCGGCGATCTCTTCCGGAAACGCGTAGCGCTCCTCCGGTATGGGCGAACCGGCGTCGATCAGCGCTTCCGCGCAGGCCAGCCAGTCGCCGCCGGGCGTGGTCTCGGCCCGGGACGCGAAGCTGAGCGTGCCGTAGACGTTGTCCTTGAAACCGTGGCGCTCGTCGTAGCGCGCGCCATGGGCGAGCAGGAAGCGTGCGAGCGATGCGTTGCCGCGGAATACCGCCCAGTTGAGCGCGCTGCCGTCGATGTCGCCGCCGCGCGTCGTGATCGGCCAGCCTGCCTCAACCATCACGCGCACTGCTTCCTCCTCGTTGCCGGCGGCCATTTCCGGCAGCAGGCGCAAGGCGGCCGACGGCAGTTTGCCGATGAGGCCCGGGTCGTCGGCCAGCATCGCCTGCACGTTGGCGCGATCGCCTCGCGCGCACGCGCCGAGGAAGGCGTCATGCGGGCGGTCGTCGGGCACTGCGCCGGCTTGCACCAGTTGCCGGGCCACTTCGACGAGGCCAAGGCAGCACGCCAGGCGATAGGCGGAGACGCCGTGACCGTTGCTTGCCGAAGGATCGGCGCCGGCGTCGAGCAGCAGGCCGATGGTCGCGGGCGAGCGACGGCGGCGGATCGCGTGCAGCAAGGGGCTGCCGTCCGGGCCGGGTTCGTTCGGGTCGCCGCCCTGGGCGAGCAGCAGGCGCACCGTGTCGGGATGCTCGTGGTCGAGCGCGCGGAACAGCGCGTTGCAGCCGGTCACGCGGGCACCGGCGTCGAGCAGCAGGCGGACAATCGTGCTGTCGGCGATCTCGGTGGCGTGGTAGAGCGATTCGTTGTCGTTGGGGTTGGCGCCGGCTTGCAGCAGTCGCCGCGTGAGTGCGATGTCGTGGTTGCGACCGGCGGCGCCGTACAGGACGCTGAGCGAATCGTGCGGCAGCTCCGGATCGGTCCATCGCGCATCCGGGTCCGCGCCGGCATCGAGCAGCAGGTCCGCGCAGGCACGAATGCCCGGCGCGCAGGCGGGCAGGGCGATCAGCCCGGAAAAGGTGGCGCAGGCGAGCGGCGGCATGCCGTTGTCGGCGCGCGCCGTCGTGGCCCAGGCGGGATCGGCTGCGAGGGCGGCCTGCACTGTGGCGACGTCGCCGATGGCACAGGCAAGCGCGGGCGCGCCGACCAGCAGGTCCGCATGTTCGCGCAGCAGTCGCTCGGCCAGTGCGGGTTTGGCCGTCTGGTAGCCGTGGCCGAAGACCCAGTGCATCCACTGGCGTTTGCGCGCGTGCATGTCGACCGAGGCGGCCTGCAGTGCGACGTAATCCTTCAACTGCGACCACGAGCCGAAACCGTACTCGCGTGCGATGCAGGACTGCGCGTCGTGCAGGCGCAGTTCCATGGCGGCGATGGCGGCGTGATCGAGCCGGGCGGCGCCGGGCAGGGCAAGGCGAACGCGTTCGAGCGCATCGGGCTCGCCGTGGCGCATGTCCTCGAGCAGCCGCTTGGCCTGTTTCTTCAGATGGTCCAGATGCGGACGGGCGGGCAGGTTCTTCATGACAACCTCCATGCAATGAATGCCGAAGGTCCGCAATCCCGGCTGCACAAAGGTCGATGGTGGCCAGCGATGGACAAGTGGGTTGAACCCTTCCCGCAGACCCGGAGGCGGCTTGCGACGCCGGGGCGTGAGCATAGACCAGGAGGGAAGCGGGGCCAATCGCCAGGTAGCGTGGGTGTGGCACCAGGTTCGATGCGGGAATCAAACAGGGGTCGAGGCTGATCAAGTTCGATTGTCGTCCGCCACGGCAAGCCCCGCTGTTTCGTTGCACGTGCGTCAGGACCACTGCCCGTCCATGGGCTATCCGCCTGGACGTCACTCGGGCAGGGCTTGCCCCGATCCGCCAAGCTCGGCCGGGAAGTCTCTCAGCTTGGGCAAGCCGTCCTTCATCCGCAGCACGGTCTCGGCATAGTTCACGTGGACGGCGGGTACGAAGTCGAGATCCGGGATGGTGGCGGCGTAGACGTCGGTCAGGCCCAGCGTCGGATGGTCGGTCATCAGGTGCCCGCCGCATTGCTTGCAGAACTGGCGGTCGCTGGTTTCCGTCTTCTGGAAATGCCCGACGAATTCCGACCCCTTGGTTACCCTGACGCTGGCGGGTTTCCACAACGTGAATGCATTCACCGGTCCGGCCGACCAGGAGCGGCAGGAGCCGCAGTGGCAGTACCCCATTGCTTCGGGCGCGCCGGAGACCTCGATCTCCACGGCACCGCAGAAACAGCTACCCGTGTGCTTGTCTGTCATGTCGTTTCTCCAGCGTGTCGGTGGTGTTTCCCCTTGCCCTGATCGGGCGAATCATACGGCTGACGCGGCTCCGGGAGGGGCGAGGCAATCGAGTCGGCTTCCCCCGCTCGCCCGCTGCGGCTCTCTTCGGTGGCGAGGTGGCGTTGTCCTCACCGGAGCGTGCGCTGACTGATGCGACGGCGGAGGTTTTGGGAGGGCAGGACGATCATATCGTTTTTCATTGCTAATATATCGTTTTGCGATATATTGCGGTCACTAAACGATACGTGGAGAGCAACGATGGGGGATTTTGCGGTGCTGGCGCTGCGCGCCGTGATTGCGATCGCGCTGGCGGGTTCCCTGGTGGTGCAGGGCGTGATCGCACCGTTGTTGTGGCATGACCTGGAATCGGCGCGCGCGGACGTGCGCATTCCGCTGGTGGTGATCGTCATCCTCGGCGTGTTGACGATGCAGGTGACTGCGGTCTGCATCTGGCGGTTGCTGACCATGGTCCGGCGCGGCACGGTGTTCTCGTCCGCGGCCTTCCGCTACGTCGACATCGTGATCGGAGCCATCGCGGCAGCCTCGGCGCTCACGTTCGGCATGGCGGTGGTGGCCGCGCACGCCAACCGCATCACGCCCGGCGACGAAATCGCCCCGGGCCTGATCGCCATGGTCTGCGGCGCATCGCTGGTGATCGCCGGCGTGGCGCTGATCGTGCTGGTGCTGCGGATGTTGCTGGCGCAGGCGGTCGCGCTGGATTCGCAGGCCAGGCAGCTCAAGTCCGAACTGGACGAGGTGATCTGATGGCCATCCTGGTGGACATCGATGTCATGCTGGCCCGCCGCAAGATGGCCGTCGGCACCCTGGCCGAGCACATCGGCATCACGCCCGCCAACCTGGCGGTGCTCAAGAACGGCCGTGCCAAGGCCGTGCGTTTCACCACCCTCGCTGCGTTGTGCGAGGTGCTGGAATGCCAGCCGGGCGATCTGCTGCGTTGGGAGCCCGACGACGCCGCCGGGACGTCGGTGCGCTGAAGAAGCGACACGGGCGATGTGCGTTCGTACTGCAGGAAAGGTCACGACGAATGGCCAGGTCGCCGGGACCAGGATTGAACGAAAGCGGCACGGCAGCTTCACGTTGTCGTGGAGGTGGTGTTCGTAGCATGGCCGGACTACTCCCGGGAGCATGTCATGGCCGATGAAAATGCCGGCAAGCAACTCGATCACGTGACTGACACGCTGGCGCAGCTCAAGGAAATGCGCCACTACGCCAGGAACAATGTGGAGCACCTGACGGCGATCTGGCTGTTGTTCGACGGTGAATTGTCGAAGCTGAAGCAGACCGACAAGATCGACGATCTGATGAACCGCCAGGGCCAACTCCATGATGCACTGGAGGCGGTGATTGCGGATCTGGAGGCATTGCAGCAGAAACTGCAGCCGCCACCGGAGGGCGCGGCAGGCTGAGGACCAGTTTCGCGCCCCTGTCCGGTGCTTGCGTACCGAAGGGGTATTACCACAGCAACAAGGAAGAGCTGCGTGCCTCCGGAGTACCGTCTGGAACCTTCACCACCGGTCGCGGCCTGAACGCCTTGCGGGAAGCCGGCTGGAAGCTGTGCACGTTGAGTTTCGACGGCAAGCTCACCCGGCGGGGACGGCAGTTGGATGGCTGCCTGGCACGGATGAGCTGAAGCGTCGGCCGCATGATCTGCAGCCTTCCCGGAGATCCTGTTCCGCCGAAGGCGCAGGTTGCCGAGGCGCCTCAACCGTCGGCGGCGTGTTTGCCGGTGAACACCGCCAGCTGCGCGGCGAACGCGCGCTTGTACGCGGGCCGCGCTTCACCGCGGGCGACATAGGCGGCGAGGTGCGGATATTCAGCGAGCATGCCGGATGGCTTCAGGCGCAGCAGCGTGTGGACCATCATGAGGTCGCCGGCGCTGAACGCGCCGTCGAGCCAGTCGGCATCGCCCAGCCGGACGGCGAGCTGGCCCAGCCGGTTGCGGATGCGATTCTTGATGAGCGGCAGTCGTTCTGCGGCCCATGGCTTGTCGCCTTCCAGGAACCTGGCGGTCTGCAGATCGAGGATCGGCGGCTCCACCGTGTTGAGTGCGGCGAACATCCACATGATGGCGCGCGCCCGGGCATTCACGTCGTCGGGCAACAGACCGGCGTGGTGTTGCGCGAGGTGGAGCACGATCGCGCCCGACTCGAACAATGTCAGCTCGCCTTCCTCGTAGGTGGGGATCTGCCCGAACGGATGCAGCGCCAGGTGGGCAGGCTGCTTCATCGTGCCGAACGAGACGAGGCGGACCTGGCAGGCTTGGCCCACTTCCTCGAGTGCCCAGCGCACGCGCATGTCGCGCGCGAGGCCCTGGCCGCGATCCGGCGAGCTTTCAAAAGCGGTGATGGTGGGGATCACGGCGAGACTCCGGGTGGATACGCGATGTCATGTCGGGTGGCGGCAGCGCTCGGTTCGCTGCGCAGGCGGTGGGGGCCAGCGCCGGCGGTTGAAACGCATCAGCCGCGCCGGGCCGCCTCGATCGCGGCGATGTCGATCTTGGTCATGTCCATCATCGCGTTGAACGCGCGCCGGGCGACGGCGGGGTCGGGATCGCTGATCGCCGCCATCAGTGCGCGCGGGGTGATTTGCCACGACAGGCCCCACTTGTCCTTGCACCAGCCGCAGGCGCTGGGCTGGCCGCCGTTGTCGATGATCGCGTTCCACAGGCGGTCGGTTTCAGCCTGGTCGTCGGTCGCCACCTGGAACGAGAACGACTCGTTGTGCCGGAAGGTCGGGCCACCGTTCAGGCCCAGGCACGGGATGCCCATGACCGTGAACTCGACCGTCAGCACGTCGCCTTCCTTGCCGGAGGGATAGTCGCCTGGCGCCCGATGAATGGCGCCGACGGTGGTGTCGGGGAAGGTCTTGGCGTAGAAGGTGGCGGCCTCCAGGGCGGCGCCGTCGTACCACAGGCAGATCGAGTTCTTGCTGGTCATGCGTGTTCTCCGGGTTGTGGGCGGCGTGGCTTGCATGATCTGCGACGAACGAGTGGCGGGCAGATCGACATCCCGCTATTCCGCCATGCGCGGCTGGCGACATCAGGCCATGTGCGTCGATGTGCCGTGGCAAACTGCACGGACTGCGGCCGGTTGCGGCCCGACGAGTGCGAGGTCGATCGTTTTGCATCCGGACGTTGTGCCATGAACAGTCATCTGGAGACGGTGGCGTTTCCGCTCGGTCGCCGGGCGCGGCAATGGTTTGCCGAGCAGCAGTTCGACGCGGCGCGGGAGGCGCTGGAATCGCTGCTTCGGCAGGTCCCCGCCAACCCGTTCGTGCAGATGGATCTTGCGGCGGTGCTGCTGCGCTGTGGTCGCCTGGGCGACGCCGCGACCTTGATGCTCGATGTCGCGCAGTCCGACGATCCGCAGCCGTCGCTGGACATCCAGTTGGCGCGCGGGCTTTCCGCTGCCGGCGAGGTCGTCGCGACGCGATCCTGCCTGGATCGGCTGGAGCGGGCCGCGGATCTGCCGGCCATGCTGCTGGCCGAACAGGCCCATTTGCGCTGGGGCATGCGGGACATCCCCGCCGCGCGACGGATGATCGATCGCGCGGTCGCCGCAGGTGCCGGCGCGCCGCGCGAACTCCATCTACAGGCCATGCTGCGGCAGTTCGCCGGCGAAACCGACGAAGCGGGCCGCCTCCTGGATGCCTGCCTGGATCGCTGGCCTGCCTTCGGCGATGCGGCGCTGGCGCGGGCCAACCTGCGTACGCAGACGGCGCAAACCCACCACCTCGATTTTCTGCGCCTGCAGCTGCAGCGGCTCCCGGCCGACGCCGGAGCTCCCGCGCAACTGGCCAATCGCGCCGCGTTCGAGGCGGCCGTGTTCAAGGAACTGGACGACCTGGGTCGATACGATGAGGCATGGCCAGCGATGCAGCGATGCAATGCGCTGATGCACCGGGTCAGGCCGTACGATGCGCAGGGCGAGACCGCGGTGGTGGACGCCTTGATCCGGGTTGCCGGTTCGCTGGGAAGGTCGGCGGCGCCGGGCGCGCAGCAGGAAGAAGGGCCGCAGCCGATCTTCATCGTCGGCATGCCGCGCTCCGGAACGACGCTGCTCGACCGCATGCTGTCCAGTCATTCGCAGGTGGCCTCGGCCGGCGAGATCATGGATTTCCCGCAACAGTTGCGCCGGGTCGCCGGGGTGGTCCCGCATGGCGCGGCAGGCACGCTGGCCGCGATCGAGCGCGGTGCGGAGCTGGACCTGGCCGATCTCGGTGCGCGCTATCTCGCGCAGACGCGCTGGCGGGCACCGGGGTGTCGCTACTTCATCGACAAACTGCCGACCAACATACGCATGGTCGCCCACATCCGCCGCGCGTTGCCGCATGCGCGCATCGTGCACGTGGTACGCGATCCGCTGGAGGTGTGCTTCTCGAACTTGAGCATGATGTTCGGGAACCGGGCGGCGTACAGCTACGACCAGCGTGCCATGGTTCATTACTACGGCCAGTACCGCCGCCTGGCGCGGCATTGGCAAACCACGATGCCCGATTCCATGATCGAAGTGGCCTATGCGGATCTCGTCCGCGAGCCGGGCGTCGCCTTGCGCAAGGTTCTCGACCATTGTGGCCTCGCGATGGAGGAAGCCTGCCTCCACCCGGAGCGGAACGCGGCGCCGGTGGCCACGCCCAGCGCCGCCCAGGTTCGCGAGCCGATCCACGGCCGGGGCAGCGGCCGCTGGCGCCCTTACGCGTCGCACCTGGACGTGTTGCGCGGGGCGGTGCTCGACATGGCGTGAGCTGCTGTGGCGCGGCGCGTATCGCGTCGCGAAGACGGGGCGGTGTCTCGCGGGCCTCGTGCGGCGCTTCGCGGCCTGCGCTTTTGCGACGCAGCCCGGCTTTCCGCCACGTGCTACTGGCGGCGCTTAGAGATGTACATCGCGCGGTCGGCGTGCGCCAGCAGCGCTTCGGCGTCGGTGCCGTCGCGGGGGTAGCAGGCGATGCCGATGCTGGCGTCGGGGCGGAACGGGCCGTCGGGCAGGGTGCAGGGCAAGCCGAGGCGGGCGCGCAGGTCGTCGGCGATGGTGCGGGCGGCCCGGCTGTCGCGGCAACCCGGCAGCAGCGCCACGAACTCGTCGCCGCCGACGCGCGCCACCAGGTCGCCCTGGCGCAGGCCCTGTTGCAGCCGCTGACCCACTTCGCGCAGCACGCGATCGCCGGTTGCGTGGCCGGCGCGGTCGTTGACTGCCTTGAATCCGTCGAGGTCGAGGTAGAGCACGGCCAGGCCAGAGCCGGTTTCCGCCGCTTTGGCGATGGCGTACTGCAGTTCGACGTGCAGGCGGTGACGGTTGGGCAGGCCGGTCAGCAGGTCGTGGGTGGCGCGATGTTCCAGTTCGCGCTCGTTGCGGCGCAGCTCGGTGACTTCGTGGGCCACGCCGATGCGCACGCCGTACTCCGGCAGCCAGCGTGCCGACCACTGGATGTCCACGCTGTGGCCGTCGCGGTGGATGTAGCGGTTGCGGAAGTGGCGTTGCAGTTCGCCGGCCATGACCTGTCCGGCTTGCCGCAAGGTGGCCTCGCGGTCTTCCGGATGCACCAGTTCGAAAATGCGCCGGCCGAGCACCTCGGCTGGTGCGTAGCCGAGTATCCGTTCGAAGCTCGCGTTGACGTAAAGCAGGCGTCCCTCCGCATCGACCACGCAGACCGCATCGGGCATCAGGTCCAGCACTTCGGCGAGCGGGGGAAGCTTGGCAATCATGGAGTGGCGTGCGGTCTTCGGGCATTACCGGTTGGCTTGCAGTATGGCCAACCGGGCAGGCCGAGGCTACCCGTCGAACCGCCGGGAGCGGAAGGCGCGGGTTCGGCGGCACTCAGCCTGGCAGGCTGACCACCGGCACGAAGCCGCCGAAGATCATCCGCTTGCCGTCGAACGGGCAGTTGGCGGCTGCCTCCATGCGCGGGTCCTTCATGATCTTCTCCATGCCGGCGTCGCGGGTGGGCTTGTCGGGCCACTCGATCCAGGAGAACGCCACCGCTTCGTCCGGCTTCGCCTGCACCGCGCGGCGGAAATCGGTGAGCTTGCCGTCGGGCACGTCGTCACCCCAGCACTCCACGACGCGGAGGGCGCCGACCTCAAGGAAGATCGCGTCATAGGTGCGGGCGTGGGCGATGAACTGCGCGCGATTGGCCTCGGGTACGGCGATCACGAAACCGTCGATGTAGGACATGAGCGGACTCCTGCGGAGGACACGGCCGGGATGGCCGGTCTGCCATCGTGCGACGAACGAGCGGGCGCGGAATCGACGCCTGCGGCGAAGCGGGCCGATACAATCGGCGGACCACTTGCGACCGGGCAGCACGAGCATGCGCAGTTTCGACGATCTCCACGACGGGCACTGGCAGGCCGCGCTGCTGGACGCCTCGTATGGCAACGTGCGGCTGGTGTTCTCGCGCGCCGGCGCCGGCGAGATCCGTCAACTCGCCCTGCCGGCGGAGAACCTGCGCGTGGCCGAGGACGAGCTGGCCACGATGGACGATGCCCGGTTGCGCCAGCTGCTGGCCGAGTCCGAGCCGTGGGCGTAGCGCACGAGACGGCTCGATGCCGGGACGTCGAACCCTGCACTTTTTTTGCGGGCGGTTTGCCGGTACGGTTGGCGTTCGAGGGGGACAGGGCATGCTGATGCGGGCGGGAGAACCTGGCAAGGGGATGCGGCGGCGATTCTTGTCGCGGCCCGGCACGCTGGCCGTGGCGGCACTGTTCTTGTTGGCTTTCATTCTGTCCGAGGGGTGCGCCATGGGGTTGTCCAGTCCGCTGGTGCTGTTTTCCGAGGTGCATGGCACGGTGTTGAGCGGCGGCAAGCCGGTGCAGGGCGCCGAGCTGGTGCAGGAAGTGGTGTGGTCGGACAACAAGAACGACGTGCCGCCCGCACACACGCTCAGCGATGCGCAAGGCCGCTTCCACTTTCCGGTGGTGGAGCATCGCCCCGGCGTGCTGCGCGCGGTGCCGCACCAGCCGGTGGTGCTGCAGAAGATCACCATTCGCCACGAAGGCCGCGACTACACCGCCTGGCGGCACACCCGGAATTCCTACGAGCCGAATGCGGAGCTCGACGGCAAGCCGCTCAACCTGGAATGCGAGCTGACCCGCGCGCCCGATTTCGAGGGCACGCACTACGGTATCTGCAAGGCGATCTGAGCCGGAAGCTCAGTTGACTGGAAGCAAGCGGGGAGGGATGGGGATGTCGAATGACCTTTCACCGGCGCAGGCCGCCGAGATTGCGGACAGTGCGTACGCGTTGCGCCTGTCCACCGACATGGTGGATGCGGCGACCGCCGCGCCGACGGCGCGCGAGTCGTTCGACCTGCTGGGCGGCACGCGGCTGACCGGTTCGACCGGCCTGGGCAGCTCGCCGATCAGCCAGCGCACCGGCTTCGGCTACGTGGCGCGCGGCAGGAACGCGCGCGAACGCGAGCGCCTGGTCTCGATCCGCGGCACCTTCAAGACCAGCGCCTACGACTGGCTCAGCAACCTGCGCATGGCCGGCGTCGCCGGCCCCAGCGGTTACATCGTGCACGCCGGTTTCTGGGCGGCGGCGCAGACCTTGCTGCCGCAGATCCGCCAGGCGATCGGTTCGCCGGCCGAGGTATCCACGATCCACGTGGTGGGCCACAGCCTCGGTGGCGCGATCGCCACGCTGGTGGCCGACAGCCTCGGCGACCTCGGCTGCAAGCTGCAGCTGTACACCTTCGGCGCGCCCCGCGCCGGGTTGGAGCCGCATGCGCAATACCTCACCCGGCGCCTGGGTGCCGATGCGATCCACCGCGTGTACCACGACACCGACCTGGTGCCGATGGTGCCGGTCTACCCGTACAGCCACGTGCCCTGGCGCGACACCGCCTACCGCATGAAGGGCCCGGGCAAGCTGGTGTCCATCGAGGCGCACTTGATGCCGCAATATCGCCGCTCGGTCGGCGACGCCGCCTGGCGGGCGCTGCCGGTGCTGCAGGAAGGGCCGGACAGCTTCGAACAGGCCGAAGCCTGGCTGGGCATGGCCGCCGCGGTCGGCGGGCCAGGCATGATGCTGTCGGCGACCGCGCTGCGCTGGATCCTCCGCGCGCTGGACTGGATACTCTCCGCGCTGGGCCACGGCGCGGGCCTGGCGGTGCTGGGTGGCGCCACCATCCTGGACACGCTGGCGCGGCTGCTCTACTCCGGCGCGCTGCAGTCGCTGCGACTGGCGGCGATGATCCGCAACCTCATCACCGCGATCATGCGTTTCATGGGCCGCGCCGTGGCAGCCACGGTCAACATCACCGTGGCCTTTGTGGAGTACGTGCTGGGCATGCTGTTTCGCGTGGTGTCCACGATGGCCCGGCAGGCAGTGGATGTGCTGCTGCGCTGAAGCGGTCAGCGGAGGTGGGCGAACAGCATCGCGATATAGGCGCCCATCAGCGTGGCGCTGAAGACCACCAGCGCCTTGTGCAGCCACTCGCGCGAGGTCCACGCGCCCAGCAGTGAGCCGGCAATGAAAATCAGCTGGAAGCCTGCATCCAGCGTCCGGGGCAGGGCGCCGTGGAGCATCCGGCTCTTGCCGAGGCTGATCACCAGCAGCAGCACCAGCAAGGTATAAAACCAGCGGTGGTTGGCGTAGTAATGCCGGCGCAGGTCGACCGGTTCACCCGCGGTGATGTCCGGCAGGACCAGCCCGGCCAGCAGGTACAACGGCACGGTTTGCGCCAGCAGCACGGAGAAGCCGAGGAAACTCCAGTCCTGGCGCAGGCGCAGGTCGTACATGGCCCACCAGACTTGCACGTCGAGTACCAGCAGCAAGATGGCCCACGCCAGCGAAGGCCAGTACATCGTCGCGCTGGAGCGCGCCAGCATCAGGCCGCGCAGACCCTGCAACACCTGGGTGATCGCCAGGCCCACGATGATCGAGAGCAAAACGGACAGGTAGCTGAAAGCATCCATGTTCGATCCGGGCCGGTGTGGATTTGCGCAAACGCACTTTGCCCGAGCAGCTCGGCTCGCGCCAGCGATCAGCCGGCTTGCCCGGTTTCTCCGCCGCGATGCGGCAGCTTCCAGTCCGGCCGGATGAAGTGGCAGGTGTAGCCGCCGGGGTAATGCTGCAGGTAGTCCTGGTGCTCGGGTTCGGCCTCCCAGAAATCGCCGGCGGGGGCGAGTTCGGTCACTACCTTGCCCGGCCACAGGCCACTGGCCTCGACATCGGCGATGGTGTCGAGGGCCACCTGCCGCTGCGCCTCGCTGGTATGGAAGATCGCCGAGCGATAGCTGCTGCCGCGGTCGTTGCCCTGGCGATTCGGCGTGGTCGGGTCGTGGATCTGGAAGAAGAACTCCAGCAGCCGGCGATAGCTGATCCGCGCGGGATCGAAGATGATCTCGATCGCCTCGGCGTGGTTGCCGTGATGACGGTAGGTGGCGTTCGGCACGTCACCACCGGAATAGCCCACGCGGGTAGACAGCACGCCGGGCTGCCGGCGGATCAATTCCTGCATGCCCCAGAAGCAGCCACCGGCCAGGAGCGCGCGTTCGCTGGTCGGGTTCATGCGTCGTCCCTCGCGTGGTCGAACAGGTGGAGAAACTCGCCGTAGCCCTCTTTCTCCAGCTGTTCCAGCGGAATGAAGCGCAGCGAGGCGGAGTTGATGCAGTAGCGCAAGCCGCCGCTGGCGCGCGGGCCGTCGGGGAAGACGTGGCCCAGGTGGCTGTCGCCGTCGCGCGAGCGCACCTCGGTGCGGAGCATGCCGTGGCTGGTGTCGTGCTTCTCCACCACGCGCTCGCCCTGCACGGGGCGGGTAAAGCTGGGCCAGCCGCAGCTGCTGTCGAACTTGTCCAGCGAGCTGAACAGGGGTTCGCCGGAAACGATGTCGACGTACAGGCCGGGCGCGGCGTGCGCGTTGTAGAGATTGTCGAACGGGCGCTCGGTGGCGGCCTCCTGGGTGACCCGGTATTGCTCGGGCGTGAGCCGGGCTAGCGCTTCGGCGGTCTTGCGGTATTTCGACATGGGAGCCTCCGGGGATGGTCGACCTGCACGCCGGCGCGCAGCGGGCGTTGCTGACTACATGGGGTTCGTCGGAAGCGTGCCAAGGTTACTCCCCGGCGATCAGATGACGGCCAGCGGTTCGGCGTCCAGCACGAACGCCAGGGCATCGCTGCAACGCCCGTCGACCTTCAGGCTGAGCAGCGCATCGGCGCGCGTGCGGCCGAGCGTCACCGCCGCCACCGGCTTGCCGGCCCTCGCCGCGGCCTGCACGAAACGGTAGCCGGAATAGACCATCAGCGAGGAGCCGACCACCAGCACGCCACCCGATGCGTCGAGCGCCTGCGTGGCCGCCTCCACGCGCCCGCGCGGCACGCCCTCGCCGAAGAACACCACGTCCGGCTTCACGATGCTGCCGCAGCGAGGGCACGGCGGCACGGCGAAGCGGGTGAAGTCCTGGCCGTCCAGGTCCGCGTCGCCATCGGGGGCGATGGTGGCGTCGAGGTGTTGCCAGGCCGGGTTGCGTTCGACCAGCTGCTGCTGGAATGCATCGCGCGGCAGGCGCCAGTCGCAGGCCATGCAGCGCACTTCGTCGAGCCTGCCGTGCAGGTCGACCACGCGCTCGCTG
>Ga0209963_1001223_pt1 | contig 15995 bp, 15 predicted proteins | sample ThiBio_1000_biof_2_FD_183957 | JGI IMG/M metagenome (GOLD analysis project Ga0209963, IMG submission 183957) | Wastewater bioreactor microbial communities from Cape Town, South Africa - Thiocy_cont_1000_biof (SPAdes) | ecosystem: Engineered > Bioreactor > Thiocyanate-remediating >...
GGACCCTACCGATGGGCCTGTACCTCCTGGTCGGCGACAGCCGGGCGCCCGAGCTGACGCTGTTCTCGGCCGGGGCGGCCGTCGCGGCGCTCCCGGTCCTGCTGCTGTTCCTCTTCCTGCAGAAGTACATCGTCTCCGGGCTCACCGGTGGAGCCGTGAAGGGCTGACCCGCGCCGGACCGGTCGTCGTCGCCACCCGCGACAGCCACGCCATGCCACGCTCACGAGGAGGAAGATGACTGCGCCGCACCTGCTCGGCCTGCCGCACCACGACGGTTCGAGGCTGTACGTCGACGGCCGGCAGTTCGCGCTCGGGGACGTCGTGGAGGTCCGGCTGCGCGTCCCGAGGGGCTTCGGCGAGACCGGGGTGCTGCTGCGGGTCTCGCGGGACGGCGACCCGCTGAAGCTGCCCGCCCGCCTGCAGCGCGAGGACGCGCACGAGCGGTGGTACGCGGTGACGATGCCGGTGGACAACCCGGTGGTGAGCTACCGCTGGCTGCTGCGGCGGGGCGAGGACTACGTGTGGCTCACCAACCGGGGACTGTTCGCGCGGGACGTCTCGGACGTGGGCGACTTCCGGGTGACGGTGTTCCCGGACGCCCCGGACTGGGCCGCAGACGCCGTCGGGTACCAGATCTTTCCCGACCGGTTCGCCCGCTCGGCTGCCGCCGATGCCCGTCCCGCCCCGGAGTGGGCGGTGCCGGCGGACTGGGACGACGAGCCCGCGAAGGAGGGGGACGCCGCCGTCCGGCAGTTCTTCGGCGGCGATCTCGACGGGATCGCCGCCAGGCTCGACTACCTCCAGGACCTGGGGGTCAACCTGCTCTACCTGACGCCCTTCTTCCCGGCGCGCAGCACGCACCGCTACGACGCGTCCACGTTCGCGCGGGTGGATCCCGCGCTGGGCGGGGACGCGGCACTCGCCCGGCTCGCGGACGCCGTCCACGCGCGCGGCATGCACCTGATCGGCGACCTCACCACCAACCACACCGGGGACCGGCACGAGTGGTTCCAGGCAGCGCTGGCGGACCGGAACTCGGTCGAGGGCGGGTTCTACTACTGGGCGCAGGAAGCCCCGGTCGACTTCGCGCGCTGGCAGCGCTCCCAGGCCGAGCAGTGGGGCGCGGAGGTGGAGACCGAGGTCGACGGCGTCCCCTTCGACTACGTGTCGTGGCTGGGGGTGGCGTCCCTGCCGAAGCTCAACTGGGGCTCTCCGGAGCTCTGGGGCCGGATGGTCACCGGTCCGGAATCGGTGATGGGGCGCTTCCTGCGTCCGCCGTTCGGGCTGGACGGGTGGCGGATCGACGTCGCCCACATGACCGGACGGTACGCGGCCGACGACTACTACGCCGACGTGGCGCGAGCCGCTCGCGCCACGGTCGACTCGGTGGGCGGCCTGCTGGTGGGCGAACACTTCTACGACCTGTACAACGACCAGCTCGGCGACGGGTGGCAGTCGGTGATGAATTACCAGGGTTTCATCAAGCCGCTGTGGTCCTGGCTCACCCGGCCGGGCACGGACCTGCGGTTCGCCGACCTGCCGCTGCCCATCCCGAGGCGTTCCGCGGTGGACGTGGTGGCGACCATGCGCGACTTCGACGGCTCGGTGCCCTGGGCGCTGTACTCCCGGCAGTGGAACATGCTGGGCTCTCACGACACCGCGCGGATCGCCACCATCACCGGCGACCCGCGACTGGTCGAGGTGGGGGCGGCCTGGCTGTTCACCTATCCCGGGATCCCGGCCGTGTTCGCCGGGGACGAGGGCGGAGCGCTGGGCACCAACGGGGAGCATGCCCGCACGAGCATGCCGTGGGACCAGATCGGCACCGGGGGCGGCTCGCGCTGGGACGCGTCCGCCTTCGCGCGCTATCGCAGCCTGATCGCGCTGCGGCGGGGGAGTGGAGCGCTGCGCGAGGGTGGCCTGCGCTGGGCCGTGGTCGCAGCCGACGCGACCGCCTACCTGCGGGAGACCGCGGACGAGACGGTGCTGGTGGTGCTGGCTCGAGCGCCGTGGGAGGGTGCCCGGCTGCCCGGCTGGCTGCTGGCTGCCGGCGAGCGGCCCGAGCTGCTGTACGGGGGGAGTGCAGCCGGGACGCCGGAGCTGTCCTTCGACGGCGAGCACCTCGTGGTCTCCGGAGACGGTCCGGCCGTCGGAGTCTGGCGCCTGACGGGTGGGCGGGGGCTGGGCTGAAGGCTCACCACAAGGTGATCAGCCACCAGGCCAGGCCCGCGCAGGCGGCTGCGTACAGGACGCTGACGAAGGTGCCGATGATGAATCGCTCGGCCGCGCCGGTGGTGGTGGCCTGCAACTCCGGGTAGCGGGCGAGGCCCTTGACGGCCAGCACCACGGCGATGCCTGCGCCGAAGCCGACGAGGATGGTCGCGTAGACCGCCAGGCGCTCCAGCAGGCCGATCCAGTGGCCGCCGCGCAGCGTGGAGGCGGCGGCCTGGATGCCGGGGGAGGCCACCTCGGCCGCGCCGGCCGGTGTCGTCTTGCCCGCAGGCGCGTCGGCGAGCCGGAAGACCCGGCGAACCAGGGGACTGCCGGCGAACACGGCCGCGGCGCCGAGGGCAGCGATCACCAGGCATTTCAGGACGATCGCCCAGACCGGGTTCATGGCCGTCCACCCAGCTCGGCTGGCTGTCCACCCAGCACCTGGACGCGTCCCAGCAGCCGAGCGGCGAGCCGGGTTCCGCGCGCTCCCTCCTCACGGGCGGACGCGGCGAGGCGCTGGCTCACCGCCGACCGGGAGATGCCGAGGCGCTCGGCGGCTTCGGCGCTGGTCAGGCCGGCATCCAGCAGGTCCATGAGCTCCCATCCCTCCCGGCTGCGGCGGGCGAGCGTCCCGCGGAGCAGCCAGAGCGCGGTCTCGGCGTCCGCGGCGGCGTCGAGGACTTCACCGTAGCCGTCGCCACCGACGGCGGCGGGCAGGCGGAGCGCGAAGTCGGTCGGCTGGCGGCGGGCCGCCGTGATCGCTTCCCGTGCCGCCAGGTAGGCGGGTCCCCGGGCTTCCCGGGTGGACGAGGGGAGCGGCGCGTCCACGGTCCCCGCGCCGACGCCGATCCGCCAGCCGGACAACCTGGTCAGCCTCACGACGGCGTCGACGACCGCGTCCGGTGCGGCGAGCAGCGCCTGGACCTCGTCGCCGGCCGTCCGTTCGAAGGGCAGGACGCAGTCCAGATCGGCCAGCTGCGCCAGGGCGTGCGGGACGGCGTCCGCGCCGGTGCGGCTGGAGACCTGGTCGGCGATGATCGCGAAAGTGAAGTCTGCATCCTTCATTCCTCCAAGTTAAGCCACGTCACTGAATCAGGCAAGGGGTTGGCTGGTGTCCGATGTCCGGATCGGGCATCGATAGGCTGCCCGGGTGACTGTTCGCCTGGTGCTCTGCGACGTTGACGGCACGCTCCTTGCTCCTGACCGGGAGCGCGTGACCGACCGGGTGCGGACGGCAGTGCGGTCGGCCGTCGAGGCGGGCCTGCTCGTGGGTTTCGCGACCGGCAGGACGGCACCGGGAGTGCAGCCGCTGGTCCTGGACCTGGGGCTGCGCGACGCCTGGGCCGTGTGCAACAACGGGACGGTGCTGGCGCGGTTCGGGGACGTACCTGGCGGCTGTGAGGTCCTGCAGGAGGTGACGTTCGACCCCGCGGCGGCCGTCGCGGGAGTTCTCCGGGCGATTCCCGGCGCGATCGTGGCGTCCTGGCGGGACGACACCTACCTGACGACGGGGCCGTTCCCGCCGGGAGAACTCGTCGCCGAGAGGGAGGCTCCGCTGGACGAGGTCCTGGCCGGCTCGGTGACGAAAGCCGTGCTGCGTTGGCCGGACCGCACCAGCGCGGAGATCCTTCCGCTGCTGGAGGAGGTGGAGCTGCCGGCGACCGTGGTGGGCCTGCCATCGAGGCTCGCGGCGTGGCTTGACCTCGTGCCGGCCGCGGTGTCCAAGGCGTCGGGCGCGGCGGCCCTGGCCGACTGGCTCGGCCTGGAGCCCGCGGAGGTGCTGGCCGTTGGCGACGACTACAACGACCTCGACCTGCTGCGCTGGGCCGGCCGGGGCGTCGCGATGGGCGGTGCGCCGGACGCCGTCCTGGCTGCTGCTGACGAGGTCACGGCACCGGTGGCCGAGGACGGGCTCGCCGACGTCCTGGAAGCGCTGGTGGGGGAGTCGCCGGCCTTTCTGGCACTCCAGTAAAGCCTGTGGCCTTAACTTCACTGAGTTTAGCTTGGAGCCTGAACTCAGTCGGGGCGGGGGCTGTCACAGAGACCCGCCAGGATCGCGCCCGGCATGGCCTGGAGCAGCGCGTCGGGGGTGATCTCGATGGACAGTTCGGGCCGGCCGCCGCCGCAGTACAGCACGTCCAGGCCGGTCAGGGAGACGTCCAGCACGAGCCGGACGCCGGGTGAATCGCTGATCGGAGAGACGCCGCCCGGCGTCATGTCGAGCCGTTCCAGGTCGTCCGGGGCGGCCGGACTGAGGGATGCGCGCGGGACGCCGAGCGCGGCCGCCAGGCTGCCGTAGCGCAGCCGGCCGCGTCCGGGGATCGCCGCGAGCGCAACGGCGCCGTCGCCGAGGACGAACGCCAGGGTCTTGGCCGAGGAGTCGACGTCGAGGCCGGTGAGGTGGAGTTCGTCGAAATTCCGTGCCGGCGGGTGCCGGTGGACACGGAAGGGCAGGCCGAGTGCCTGGAGCGTCCGGATGGGGGCAGGGACATCGTCCATGGACGTCATTGTGCAGGCCAGGCTGGTCTCAGGTCGCGTAATGTCATAATGTCGCTTATCGGACATGAAGTCACGCCGGGTCCGACGGTGGAGTGGGTGGTGGAACCGAGGGATCCCGCAGCGGATGCCGGCGAGCCTGAGGCTCGGGCCAGGGAGCGACTCAGTGGTGGCTGGTGAAGAAGTCCGAGACCGGCACGAACAACGACGAGGTCTGGAATCCGAAGTAGGTGACGGCAGTGACGATCACTGCAGCCACCATGGCCACCATGATGGCGTACTCGACTGCTGTCGCGCCCCGCTCACTCCCCCTCATCACGGCGCTCAATCTAGCCATTGATTGTTGACCCGGTGATCATTTCCTCCGTATTGGCGCAGATTCGAGGGTTTCGGTCACCCCGTTGGAGGACACCCCGGCTTTCAGAGGTTGATCATGTGGCCGGCGATGCCCTCGACGGCCTCCTTGAGCGCCTCGGACAGGCTCGGATGCGCGTGGATGTTGCGTCCGACCTCGTCAGCGGTCAGGTCCCAGAGCTGGGCCAGGGTGAGTTCCGGCAGGAGTTCTGAGACGTCCGGGCCGATCATGTGGGCGCCGAGCAACTCGTTGTAGCGGGCGTCGGCGACGACTTTCACGAAACCGGTCGTATCCCCCAGTCCCTGCGCCTTTCCATTTGCACTGAAGGGGAACTTGGAGACCTTGACGTCGTAACCCGCGTCCCTCGCCTGCGCCTCCGTGTAGCCGAACGAGCCCACCTGCGGCTGGCAGTAGGTCGCCCGCGGCACCATCGTGTAGTTGATCGGCATCGTCTCGACGCCGGCGATCGTCTCGGCGGCGACCACGCCCTGCGCCTCGGCCGTGTGTGCCAGCATCAGCTTCGCGGTGACGTCGCCGATCGCGTAGATGCCCTCGACGTTGGTGCGCATGTAGTCGTCGATCGCGATCGCCCCGCGGTCGGTCAGGGCGACCCCGGTGTTCTCCAGGCCGTAGCCCTCCGTCCGCGGTGCGAAGCCCAGCGACTGGAGCACGCGTTCGGCCTCCAGCACCTGCCCCTCTCCCCCGCCGGCCGGGCTGACCCGCACCCGGACGCCGGAGTCGGTCTCCTCGATGGCGTCGACCTTGGTGGCCGTCATCACCTTCACCCCGAGCTTGCGGTACGCCTTGGCCAGCTCGGCGGACACGTCCGCGTCCTCGTTCGGCACCATCCGGTCGAGGTACTCCACGATGGTCACGTCCACGCCGTAGTTCGCCAGGACGTAGCCGAACTCGGTGCCGATCGCGCCGGCGCCGCAGATGACGATGGACGCCGGCAGGTCGGCAGACAGGATCTGCTCCTCGTAGGTGAACACCCGCGCGCTGCGCTGGGTGCCCGGCAGCAGCTTGGTGGTCGCGCCGACCGCGATGATGCAGGCGTCGAACGTCACCTCGGTCTGGCTGCCGTCCGCGGCGGCGACGCTGATGGCCTTCGGGCCGGTGAACGTCCCCCACCCGTCCAGTTCGGTGATCTTGTTCTTCCGCATCAGGAAGTGGACGCCCTTGACCATGCGGTCGGACACCGTCCGGCTCCGGCTGAACGCGGTCTCGTAGTTGAACCTGACCTCGCCCTCGATCCCGAACATGTCGGCGTCACGAGTGAAGATGTGCGCGATCTCGGCGTTGCGCAACAGAGCCTTGGTCGGGATGCAGCCCACGTTCAGGCACACCCCTCCCCACCACTGCTTCTCGATCACCGCGACGCTCTTGCCCAGTTGGGCCGCGCGGATGGCGGCGACGTAGCCACCGGGGCCGGCACCGAGTACGACAACGTCGAAGTGTTGGGTCATGCTGGTCACTCTAGCGCCGCCCTCCGGGGCGGTGACGTGCCCTCCCGGGTGCGTCTCATATCCCATGTGAGATAAGGTGGCCTTGTGACGGAACTCCTCCCCCGCAGTATCGGCACGCTCATTCGGGACGCGCGAAAACAGCGCGGCCTGACCCAGCAGGAGCTGGCGGACGTGCTCGGCACCTCGCAGAGCGCCGTGCACCGGATCGAGTCCGGCGGCCAGAACCTCAGCCTGGAGATGATCAACCGGATCGCGGGTGCGCTGGAGAGTCCCCTGATCACCCCGGGCCCCGGCGGTCCGACGCACCTGCGGATCCAGGGACCGGTCACCCTCCACGGGGCCATCGAGGTGCGTTCCTCGAAGAACGCCGCCGTGGCGCTGCTGTGCGCGTCCCTGATCAACCGGGGACGCACCGTGCTGCGCGGGATCGCCCAGATCGAGGAGGTCAACCGGCTGCTCGAAGTACTGACCAGCATCGGCGTCCGGGCCACCTGGTCCCAGGACAAGAGCGAACTGGAACTGATCCGTCCCGAGCGCCTCAACCTGGCCAACATGGACGTGGCCGCCGCCCGCAGGACCCGTTCCATCATCATGTTCCTCGGCCCGCTGCTGCACTCGGAGTCCACCTTCGACCTGCCGTACGCCGGCGGCTGCAACCTCGGCGCCCGCACGATCACCCCCCACCTGCACGCCCTGCGGCACTTCGGTCTCGCGGTGGCGACAACCCGCGGCTACTACCACTCCGAGGTGGCCGACGTGCAGCAGGAGAACCTCCGGATCACCCTTACCGAGCGCGGCGACACCGTCACCGAGAACGTCCTGATGGCCGCTGCCCTCTTCCCGGGGCGGACGGAGATCCGCAATGCCTCGAGCAACTACATGGTCCAGGACCTGTGCTTCTTCCTCAACGACCTGGGCATCGCGGTCGACGGCATCGGCACCACCACGCTGGTCGTCCATGGACGCGGCCACATCGAGGCCGACGTCACCTATTCCCCCTCCGAGGACCCGATCGAGGCGATGAGCCTGCTGACCGCCGCCATCGTCACCAACTCCGAGCTCACCATCCAGCGCGCGCCGATCGAGTTCCTGGACGTCGAACTCGCGATCCTGGCCGAGATGGGCCTGGACTACCGGTTGAGCGAGGAGTACCCGTCCCATAACGGCCGGACGCGGCTGGTCGACATCACCGTCCGGCCGTCGGTCCTGCACGCGGCGGCCGACAAGATCCACCCCATGCCCTTCCCCGGGCTGAACATCGACAACCTGCCGTTCTTCGCGGTGATCGCCGCGACGGCCGAGGGCCGCACGATGATCCACGACTGGGTGTACGAGAACCGGGCGATCCACCTGCTCGACCTCACCAAGCTGGGTGCCGACGTCCAGTTGCTCGACCCGCACCGGATCGTCGTCACCGGGCCGACCCGCTGGCGGGGGCAGGAGATCGTCTGCCCGCAGGCGCTGCGTCCCGCCGTGTGCCTGCTGCTCGCTGCGCTGGCGGCCAAGGGCACCAGCGTCCTGCGGGACGTGTACGTGATCAACCGCGGCTACGAGGACCTGCCGAACCGGCTGAACGCCCTCGGTGCGAAGGTCGAGGTCTTCCACGACTGACCCTCCCGCGTGAGGCGAAGCGGTCTGGGCAGGAATGCCCAGACCGTTCGTGCGCTGCAGGCGCTGCAATGGGGTGGGCGAGGAAGGGAGACGCCATGGAGCCCCTGACAGCAGCCGACCGGGAGGCCCTGGAGGACAAGGCGGCGCTCGACACGTACCGGACGCTGCGCTCCGGCCTCGTCACGATCGGCGTGCTGCTCGCGCTGGGACTGGTCGTCCACATCGTCCGGTCCGGGGGACGGGTGCCACCGTCGATCTCGGCGACCTTCTACACCGACGACCTGCGGGGCATCTTCGTGGCCACGCTGCTGGCGGTGGGGCTGGCGCTGGTCACGGTGAAGGGGCGTCCCGGTGCGGAGAACAGCCTCCTCGACATCGCCGGCATCCTGATCCCGGTGGTCGGGTTCGTGCCGACCCCGATCGCTGACCCCAGCTGTCCGGTCCCCGGAAGGGACTGCGTCCCGGCAGCGTTCGACACCGCGATCGACACCAACATGCTGGCCTACCTCGGGGCCGGCCTGCTGGCGCTGCTCGTCGCCGGCTGGCGGATGTGGTCGGTCCGCTCGTCGACACCGTGGAGTCCCTCCACTCGCACCGGGGTGTTGGCCCTGGCCGCGCTGTGGGTGGTGTACGCCGGCGCGTACGCGCTCGTCCGGCCGGTGTTCGTCCAGTACGCCCACTACACGTCGGCCATCTCGTTCTTCGTGCTGCTGATCATCGTGGTCTGGATCAACGGGCGGAACTCGACCGGCGTCGGCGACCTGGCCGACCTCTCCGGGGCCGCCTACCGGCGGATCTACCGGAGCATCGCGATCGCCATGCTGGTGGCGGTCGCTGTCGGCGTGGTGGTGTTCGCCGTGACCGGACGGCAGAACGCCGTCGTGGACGACCGGTTCGCGGTCGTGTTCTGGATCGAGGCCGTGCTGCTCGCGCTGTTCGTGACCTACTGGGTCTTCCAGACCGTCGAGCTGTGGTCGTTCACCATCCCGCCGCGGGTCGTGCCGCCCGAGCCCCGGCCGGCAACGTCCTCGGACGGGACGCCGGGACGGGCTACCCCACCGTTGCCAGAGGCGTCGAACTGAGCAGCAGCGGCGTCGCGGACAGCGGCACGGTGACGCGATCGCCGCTGCGGGTCAGTTCGAGCGCGCTCGCGAGGGCGTCGGCGGCGTGGAGGTCGTGGTGCGGCCAGTGCCAGTCGAGCGCGGTCGGCGCGTCCTCGTCGCCGGCGAACGGGCCGGCCTCCCGCCACACGATCTGGAGCGCCTTCGGCGAACCCCCGAAATCGACGGCGTAGGCATGGACGCCGGTGGCGAGGCCGTCGGTGATCCGTCGGACGGCCGTCGCTCCGGCCAGAGCTTCGGCGAGCATGCGGAAGGTTCCGGCGGCCGGCTGGGCGTCGACGAGTTCCCCGTCGCGGAAGTCGAGCAGCGCCAGCCGGGCCGAGACCAGGCCGAGCATGTTGTACGGGTCGGAGTAGTCGGGGATCTCGGGGGCGAGATCCCAGTAACAGGTGGTCGTGATCCCCTCGGCGAAGACGATGACGTTGCGGGTGACCAGTTCCCGGCACGCGATCCGGTCCCGCCGCGCCGCGACGTCCGGTGGGCATCCGTCTAGGAACTGCTGGAGGTCGGCCGGCAGCTCGGCCAGCTGCTCGTACAGCCGGCGCATCGCCCGACGGTCAGGGGTCTCGTCCGGACCCGCGGAGTCCTGCTCCAGCGGCGTGGCGCCCGGCGCGAACGCCGCCATCATCGCGGCCTGCACGGCCTGTTCGGCAGCCGGGAACTCGAAGAACGTCGGGCCTCCGTACTCGCCGACGACCAGCGGCTGGTCGCAGCCGTTGCGGTCGAGCAGTTCCCGGACCGCGGCGAGGTGGCCGGTGATCCGTCGAGGGTCGTCGTACAGGTGGACGTCCACCAGGTCGAAGGCAGACCCGGCCTCGCTGCACACCGTGTCGAAGAAGTCCCACTGCTCACTGCCGGGCTCGGTGCTGAGCGCGTCGTGGCCGATGCCGCCGAGGACGACGTGTCCCGCGCCGGGCACCGACCGGACCGCCTCGGCGAACGTGGTGAGCAGCGCCGCGTACTCCTCTGCGGTGCCCGCCCAGAGCAGTCCGGTGTTGCTCGGCTCGTTCTCGCACTGCCAGTGGAGCACCCACTCGCCGCAGCGGCGGACGAGCTCTGCGACGAACCGCCCGTACGCGGCCGGATCCAGCGGCGGGGACGGCGGCAGGAACGTGGCCGGGGTGCGGGTCGCCCAGGACGAGCTGCTGCACACCGTGATCCAGAGCCGGCCCCCGTCCGCCACCTGCTCGAGCAGCCGATCGACGCTCGTCCAGTCGAGGCGGCCGGGTTCGGGCTCGACCTGGTTCCAGTAGACATAGGCCCTGACCAGACCCGCGTTGAGCCGTCTCGCCGCCGGGCCGAAGTCGTCCGGGGGCCCGAACAGGCCGTAGCTGATCCCCCGGACGACGCCCATCGTCAGCACTGCCTCACCTTCCCGTGCGCCTCGTCAGCTCCCGTACCCGCCGCCAGCTGGTCGCTCGCGTCAGCGGGGCGGTGGCGGCGGGATGGACGCCAGCCCCGGAGCCTGCCCGGGCCACACGAGCATCACCCGGCACGGTGCGTGGTCGACGACGAAGCGGGTGTGCCGGTCGAGGCTGCGCGGGCCGAGGCGGGACAGGTCGCCGTCCCGGGCCAGGACCAGGATGTGGGCGTCGGCGGCCGCAGCGGTGACCTCGCGCTCGACGCGTCCCTCCCGAAGGACGATCGTCGCCGGCCGGCCGAGTCGCTGGGACGCGGCGTCCAGCAGCTGCCGCGTAGCCTCCCGCGCGATCTCGGTTACCCGGACGCCGGGATCGCGGCCACTCCCCCGTCCCCACAGGCCGGTGCGCGCCCCGGACGCCTGCTCGGCCAAATCCCCTGGCAGGGCGGCGAGGAGGGTCACCTCGGCGTCCGGAAAGAGGTCGTTCACCGCGTCCACGCACGCCGGCCAGGTGGCCTCGGCGATCCAGACCAGTACTTTCACAATGCACCTCCGAACAGTTGCACCGAACCCCACAGCGCGAGGACGGCTGCCACGATCGCCACCGGCGTTGCCAACAGCCCGAGCCAGGTGAACTCCATCAGCGGCGCCTCGTGGTCGTGCGCGTGCACGATCCGGCGCCACAGCAGCGTGGCCAACGAACCCACGTAGGTCAGGTTCGGGCCGACGTTCACGCCGATCAGGACGGCGAGAGCGGGCCCCACTCCCCCGCCGACAGCCAGCGGCAGCAGGATCAGCACCGCCGGCAGGTTGTTCACCAGGTTCGCCAGCACGGCGGCCAGCGCAGCCCAGCCGAGCAGCGCCAGCAGCGAGTCGTCCCCGGGCACGATGTGCCTCATCAGGTCGGCCAGGCCGTTGTCCACGACGGCTTTCACCACGATCCCCAGCGCGAGGACGAAGGCCAGGAAGGGCAGATTGAGCGCGCCGGCCACCTCGCGGACGCGGACCTGCCGGACCGCCACGGCGCGGACGGCGAGCACCAGGGCGCCGACCGCCGCCACCCACGCCACCTCCACGTGCACGAACGAGGCGACCACGAAGCCGGCGAGCGTCAGCGCCAGCACGGCCGCGCTGAACCGCGGCAGCGGCACGTCGTCGGCCGACCCGTCCCCGGCACCGGCGGCCAGCCGGAGGTCGCCGGCGAAGTACCAGCGGAACGCCAGGTACTCCACGACCAGCACGGCCAGCCAGGGCAGCAGCATCACCAGGCCGAACTGGACGAAGCCGATTCCCAGCGCCGACATCGCCAGCAGGTTGGTCAGGTTCGACACCGGCAGCAGCAGCGAGCCGCCGTTGGCGATGTGGGTGCAGGCGTAGACGTGCGGCCGGGGCCGGACACCGACCCGTGCGGCCGTGGCGAAGACCACCGGGGTGAGCAGGACGACGGTCGCGTCCAGGCTGAGCACCGTCGTGGTGACGGCCGCGACGGCGAACACCAGGACCAGCAGCCGCTGGGGCTGGCCGCGGCTGCGTCGGCCCATGAACTGGCCGGCCCACTCGAACAGGCCGTCGCGGGCGCAGAGCTCGCTGAGCACGAGGACGGCGGCGAGGAAGCCGACGACCGGCAGCAGCTGCCCGGTCTCCTGCAGCGCACCGTCCCATCCGATTCCGCCGGTGACCAGCACCAGCAGCGCCGCCGGCACCGCCACGACGGCCTCCGGAAGGCCCCGGGGTCGGACGACGGCGAACACCAGCACCGCGACCAGCAGGACCGCGGCGAGGATCTCCGCACCGGCCATGCCTACCGCAGCCTCTCCACCTCGAAGTGGTGGTCCGGGCTCACCAGCTGGTCCTGCGCGGACACCAGCAGGAGTTCCGCCGAGCCGGCCCGGGCGGTGGCGTCGAGGACGGAGTAGACGGCGTCCGCTGTCCGTCCCAGCGCGGCGGCCGGATCGCCGCCGGAGAGGTAGTGGGCGAGGAACAGCGCGGCGGTCAGGTCGCCCGAGCCGGTGAACGTGTGCTCCAGCTTCGGCGTGGCCACCCGCCACGAGCCCCGGACGGTGTCGACCAGCATCTGCATCTGGTCGGGGTCGCTGTCCGCCAGCACCGTCGACGTGACCAGGACGACGTCCGGCCCGGTGGCCCGCAGCGCGTCCGCCGCGTCCAGCGCCTCGTCGACGGTCGTGGTGACCCGGCCGGTGAGGAAGTCCAGCTCGAAGTGGTTCGGGGTGACGATCTGGGCTGCGGGGATCACCCGGTCGCGCATGAACTCGGGGATCCCCGGACGCACGTAGACCCCGCGGTCGACGTCGCCGATCACCGGGTCGCAGCAGTAGATCGCGTCCGGATTGCGCTGTTTGACCAGCTCCACGGCACTGAGCACCTGTGCCCCCATCTCCGCTGCGCCCTGGTAGCCCGACAGCACCGCGTCCACGCTACCCAGGACGCCGCGGTCGTCGATACCCCGGATGACGTCGGCCACGTCGGACGGCGACAGCATCGGCCCGCGCCACGCGCCGTAGCCGGTGTGGTTGGAGAAGTGGACGGTGATCACCGGCCAGACCTCCACCCCGATCCGCATCAGCGGAAAGGTGGCCGCGCTGTTGCCGACGTGGCCGTACGCGACCGAGGACTGGATGGAGAGGATCGTGGTCACGCTGCCATTCTCCTGCCTGTGGCCGCTCGCGGTGCCAACCCACTCCGGGGCGGAACATCGACGGGAATACCCTTGTGGGTGCAGGTAGTTATCATGTGTGAATAACTTCGCCAACGCCGGCGGCCGGGCCCCGCCCTCGTGAGCCCGCCCGGGCCGTCCCAGAGCACCGGAAGAGGGCGCATGCGCCAGCCATTCCTCACCTCGGACCACCCGAACTACAAGTGGGTCGCCCTCAGCAACACGACCCTCGGCATGCTGCTGGCCACCATCAACGGCTCGATCGTGCTGATCTCCCTGCCGGCGATCTTCGCCGGCATCGGGCTGAACCCGCTGGGCTCCGGCAACGTCAGCTACCTGCTCTGGATGATCATGGGCTATCTGCTCGTCACGGCCGTGCTCGTGGTGAGCTTCGGCCGGCTCGGCGATATGTACGGCCGCGTCCGGATCTACAACCTCGGCTTCGTCGTGTTCACCATCGGCGCGATCGCCTGTGCCGCCGTCCCGTTCACCGGCGGGGCCGGCGCGCTCTGGCTGATCGGCTGGCGACTGTTCCAGGCGGTCGGCGGCGCGATGCTGTTCGCCAACTCGACCGCGATCCTCACCGACGCCTTTCCGGCGGACCGGCGAGGGATGGCGATGGGGGTCAACCAGGTCGCGGCGATCGCCGGCAGCTTCGTCGGGCTGGTGCTGGGCGGGGCACTGGCTGTCGTCCACTGGCGCGCGGTGTTCCTGGTCTCCGTCCCGATCGGCCTGATCGGGACGGTCTGGGCGTACAAGTCGCTGCACGAGACCGGTGAACGCAACCCCGGACGGCTGGACTGGCCGGGCAACATCACGTTCTTCCTCGGCCTGACCGCGCTGCTCACCGCGATCACCTACGGGATCCAGCCGTACGGCGGCCAGACCACCGGCTGGACCAGCCCCTGGGTCCTGGGCGGACTCGTCGGCGGGGTCGCCCTGCTCGGCGTGTTCGTGCTGATCGAATTGCACAGCCCGGCGCCCATGCTCGACCTCAGGCTGTTCCGGATCCGGGCCTTCAGCGCCGGCAACCTGGCCGCCCTGCTGGCGGCGATCGGACGCGGCGGGCTGCAGTTCATGCTGATCATCTGGCTGCAAGGGATCTGGCTGCCGCTGCACGGCTACGCCTTCGAGGACACCCCGCTGTGGGCGGGCATCTATATGCTGCCGATCACCATCGGCTTCCTGGTGGCCGGCCCGGTGTCGGGAACCCTGTCGGACCGGTTCGGTGCGCGGGGATTCGCCTCGGTCGGGTTGCTGATCGTGACCATCACCTTCCTGCTCTACCTGGTCATGCCCGTCGACTTCGAGTACTGGCAGTTCGCGGTGGTGTCGCTGCTGTCGGGCATCGGCTCGGGAATGTTCGGTGCCCCGAACCGCACCGCGATCATGAACAGCGTCCCGGCCAGCGAACGCGGAGCGGCGTCCGGGGTCACCGGCACGCTGCAGAACGCCGGCTCGTCGCTGTCGATCGGCGTGTTCTTCTCGTTGATGATCGTCGGGCTGTCGGCCAGCCTGCCGACCACCCTGCGGGCCGGGCTGCTCGCCCACGGCGTCCCGGTGGCCGCCGCCGAGCAGATCGCCGCGCTGCCGCCGGTCGGCAGCCTGTTCGCCGCCTTCCTGGGCTACAACCCGATCGAGTCGCTGCTCGGCCCCAGCGGTGTGCTGGCGTCCCTCCATCCCGCGGACGCCGCAGCCCTGACCGGACACGAGTTCTTCCCGCAGTTGATCTCCGGGCCGTTCCATGACGGCCTGGTCGTGGTCTTCGGGGTCGCCGCGGCGATGTCGCTGGTGGGAGCTCTGGCATCGCTGGCTCGGGGCAAGCGGTTCGTCCACGACGAGCACGTGGCCGCGCTCACCGCCGAGAGCCCGGACGTCGCCGTGCTGGCCTCTGCCCGGTCGGTAGCATCCGACCAGGAGGGACATCGATGAGCGGCTCGGTCACATCCGCCGGCGAGCAGGCCGTCCCGACGACCGCGGAGGCCCGGGACGCGGTTGCGCGCCGCCTCACCCCCGCGGTGCTGCGGATCGGACGCCGCATCCGTCCCGCCAGCGGTGAGCTGTCCGCCGGGCACTTCTCGACCCTGGCAACGCTCCATCGCCACGGCCCGCAGCGTCCCAGCGACCTGGCCAGGACGGAGCGGTTCGCGCCGCCCGCCGTGGCCCGGGTGGTCGGTGCGCTGGAGGACCGCGGCCTGGTCACCCGCCGGCCGAGCCCGGACGACGCGCGGTCGAGCCTGGTGGAGATCACCGCCGAGGGCGTCCGGCTGCTGACCGCGATCCGGCGGGAGCAGGCCGCGGCCGTCGCCGGGTTGCTGGCCCGGCTGGACGCGGACGAACTCGAACTCGTCATCGCAGCCCTGGAGCCCCTGGAGCGGATCGCCCTGGCCCACCCCGACGACGACTCCTGCCGCTGAGCCGCGGCGGGCCGGTGTGTCCCCGGTCATCCACCCCCGAGCCGGGGTGACGCCACTAGAGTGCCGCCCGTGCACTCATCGGCTCATCCGTACCTCGGCGGAGGCTTCGTGGCGATGGCCCATCGCGGCGGATGGCTGAACCCGGAGGACCGGCCGCGGGAGAACACCCGGTACGCCTTCGCGCAGGCCGTCGCCGAGGGCTACCGGTACCTGGAGACCGATGTCCGGACCACGGCGGACGGCGTGGTGGTGGCGTTCCACGACCCGCAGCTCGGCGGGGG
>Ga0209963_1001226_pt1 | contig 15968 bp, 19 predicted proteins | sample ThiBio_1000_biof_2_FD_183957 | JGI IMG/M metagenome (GOLD analysis project Ga0209963, IMG submission 183957) | Wastewater bioreactor microbial communities from Cape Town, South Africa - Thiocy_cont_1000_biof (SPAdes) | ecosystem: Engineered > Bioreactor > Thiocyanate-remediating >...
TAAATTATCTCCAGACAAATGCCTGTCAAATCAGAAAAAAATGAACATACAATAAGTAGTTTACGTCCTGTGAAAAAGCCGATTAACAATAAAATCAATGACATCACTGAACGAACACGACGAACAATTCTCGAGAAATTTACCGATGAACAACTCATTGAATTTCGTAGTTTATTCAATATGTTCGATAAAGATAATCAAAGTTTTTTAACATCTCAAGATCTTCTTACGGTGATGCGATCTGTGGGTCAAACGCCAACAGAATCCGATATGATCGATCTAATGCGTGAAATCGATCTCGATAGTTCAGGTACAATTGATTTCTATGAATTTGTTCATATTATTTCTCGTAAAATGTCTCCCAATGAAACCAATCAAGAAATTCGACATGCTTTTGATCTATTCGATGAAAATCATGATGGACTCCTAACATTCGATGATTTGAAGCAAATTGTTGGCAAATATTTTCAACTGTCAATTAATGATTTTGGATTACGTCAAATGATTGAATTAGCCGATCGGACTAATCAGGGACATGTTACATTCGATGATTTCCTTCATATAGCCGTCTGTCGACTCGAGAAGAAACGAAGCGGCATAAGTATCTAACGTTATTGTCAACATCAGTCACTTTCATAAGAGTTGACATCTGTTGTTTTAATTCGACTTGAATGTACTCAAGAGAGTATTAGATTTCCTCCCTTCATTCTTTTGTTTCATTTCATCTCCAATCAAACTAAAATTAACTTTTCAAAAAATGTGTTGTGGTTATTGTCAATGAAAATCTTCTCTCATCATGATCGGTCTCCTCCTGTGACAATTCTTTGCCATTGCAAATAGAAACACAGCGCGAATAGCATTCTCATATCATCATTATTCAAGGTTCGATAGATATGTTCTTTTGTCGTATCAGTACTAATGATCTCTTTGAATCTCGACGTGTCGATATATGAACTTCTTGTTGATTTCATAGACAAAAAATAAATTAGAAATCGACATGCTATGCTTGCGTACGATAAATTTCGACAAAATGAAATGATAACACGCACGCACTTGTTGTGTTCAATTTAATAAAATTGCCTTTCTTTTGTGTACAAATATTCATTGATTGTTTGACAAATTCAAGTTGACCGTCGTGTCTATATTAAATCAACACAAGAGTTGATGATGGTGAAGATAAATTTCAAGGTCACGGAAGGAAACTTTTGAAAAGCTACTTAGTGTGTTGTTCGCACTGAATTTTGATAGGTGTTACATACAGACGCGTGTGTGTGTGTGTCTGTAGAAAAGATAAGAAGTGAACCGACGCCAATGAAACGTCGATATGTCTATCACAATTAATTTTTCTTTTCAGTTGTTGTTGTTGTTGTTGTTGTCTGATTTTTAATCGTGATGAGACAGTTATATTCATAGAAGAAAACGAAGTGAAATCAGTCGTGCACAATAATCAGACTTTCCAGATGAGATTTGTCGTTTCTTCCCTCTTCTTCTTCTTCTTTGTCATAATGACCTTATACACATTTATTGTACATAGACAAGAGACAAAGAGAGAAAAGAAAAGAAAAAAAAAGAAAAAGGGAAAGAGAGAGAGAGAGAGAGAGAAAGAAAGAACTCATGTATTATTAGTGATAATACTCTCATTCACAGCATTTCAGGCGCACGAACAAGATTCATCTACTATATTTTCTTATTTTAGAAATCAATCAATGCAATTTCGTAAGTTATCTTGTTTATACACTGTATCATTTTTCACTCCAACTGTTAATCAGATCAAATATTTTCGATAGTTATGAAAATTTCCTTGTGTTAAGATTTTTCTTTTTGTTCTTCGTTAGCCTTGTTTATTTTGCTTGTGGAACTGTTGTCACTGTATGATCTGTCAGCGATCAATGACAATAATAATCAACATCAATTACAAGTAACAAATTCACTTGTCTATCAACCGACTTTATCAACAAGTCTGAGGTAGAGATTCTCATCGATCAAAAAATCATTGTGACGAAATATTTATTCATTTCTTAGTACTCAATCAACGAAAATTCAATGGGTGAAAACATTAAAAAATCGAACGGTAACTGATAGTCGAAGAATTGTACTCGAATGTCAAGTTAAATCATCGTATCCCGTTCAATTCACTTGGTACAGATACAATAATCCAATAGATCGACGTCGATTTATTGTTAGTGAAAGCGAATTTCGATCAAGGTAATTGACTTTGATTTGAATCTTGTTGACATAAATCTGCATACACGAAATTTGTCAGTATTCGTTTGAGAAATTTCAAAGAATCAATTTCTGGCTTTTATACATGCGAAGTTTCGAATGGTTTCGAAACGTTAACATCGAATGGTTTCGTTCGTGGTGCATATCCAATTGATTTCAAAGATGATTTGTTCGTATTCGAGACATGAATTTCTTTTTAATTGAAAAAAAAACACACACACATTTTAGATCTTTATCAAATGAATTTCAACCTGAAATTATCTCGCCGAACGAACAGTCCATAGCAAATGTCAAATGTGAACGATATCAAGGTACAATTTGCCGTTCAATACTCGGTTCGAATTGGATTTCTCAAAATCATATTGATATCGAACAAAATCTTATTGATCATATGAAATATCTTTCGAAACAATGTCGAGAACGTTTACTACCTATGATTTGTCTGTTTGTCTATCCGATTTGTGATGAAAATCACATGATAACCAAGTCAATCGAAAATCATGTTATCTCTATCAGAAAGATTCGTGTATGAAACAATTCATAACATCATATCAAATACCAACATGTGAAAATCTACCGCCGATAAGCGATGATCCATCGTGTTTCTCGATCGAACATTATCGACCGGAGACTTCAAACGACGAAAGTTCGTCAATAATCCAACGAGTTCTTTCGAATCGAGTTCTACTTGCTTGTATTTTACTTTCAATGGGTTCGATTTGTTTGTTCATCATTATTGTTTTGTTTTGTTGTCGAAAACGATCGTCGACAACTTCCAAACGTCTACTCTCATCACCGTCAACAAATACTAATTTAACGCATCGACAATTAGTTCTTAATTATCATCCTTCCGTTCGTCATTCTCTCTATGAAATACCATTTTCTAATATCCGATTCATCGAAGAAATTGGACAAGGTAAATAGAAACGTATTTTCTTTTTCAAATATGTGTCGGCTTGGATTTTTGATCTTAGGTGATTTCGGACGAATATTTCTCGGAGAATTAGCCGATAGTCAACGGAAATGTTTGATTAAAGCATTAGAAAATGACCGAGAAAAAGAAGATTATTCTCGAGAAATCGAAAGTATGACGTTTAATTCTTATCAATTAATTAATCTCGATCGAACTTTTTCTTTTTTTTTTTGCTGTTCTAGTTTTCAGTCATATTCATCATGTAAATATTTCGAATTTAATTGGCATTTGTATTCAACCGGAAAATGCCTTTTCATTAATGATTAATGAATATCTTAATCATGGAGATTTACATGAATATTTAACATCTCAACGAATGAAATCAATTGATCTACCTGATTTTCTTCTTATTGCCATGCAAATTGTCTCGGGAATGATTTATTTAACCGAACAAGATATTCTTCATAATGATCTTGCTGCACGAAATATTCTTCTATCGGATAATTTCAATGTTAAAATAACGAATATCGCTCGATATCGTCGAAAGTATCATTTCGATTACTATAAATTAGCTCATCGATGTTTGCCTGTTCGATGGATGTCGATTGAATCTTTACTCTCAGGTATCTATTCTCAAATGTCTGATGTTTGGTCATTTGGCGTTCTTCTATGGGAAATATTTGCTCACGGTCAACAACCGTATTCTGGTCAGACAAACCCTGAAGTTATTGAAATGATTCGAGATCGAAAATTGCTCCTATGTCCAATGAATTGTCCGAAACAAATCTATGTTCTAATGTCTTCATGTTGGCAAGAAATCAGTGAACAACGTCCAAGTTTTCACGAACTAATGACATGTTTAAGACAAATCGAAGATAAATCAACGACAACAACATCATTGATTGATGATGAGTTAATCTCAACAAGAAACAGTATTCAATTAGCAAACTAGATTTCTTTTTTTCTTTTTGTAAATTATAAATTCAATGTTGTTTGTCTGTCTGTCTGTCTGTCATTTTTTTTGTCTTTTATCATTAGTCAAATGTCCTTCAGGCGATAAAACAAAACGTGAGAATATCTTCGATGATATACGTATATTTCACTTTCTTCTATGGCGACAAATACAATTCCGTGCGAACATAGTGATTTACCTTGTCATGATTCGAGCTATTCGAAATGTCCGCATTGTTCACTTGATCTTTGTCTTGAACATTTAAATGAACATCAACAAATTGTTCGTTATCAATTCAATGAAATTGTCAATCGAATCAATGAACAAAAAGCAAAATTAAACAGTTCCGAACGTGTCAATGACATGAGAATTCGAATGTTGAATAAATTAGATGCATGGCGAGCGACTAAAATCGAAACAATCATGACAATCTACAATACTGAACGAACACATATTGAAAATGTTTGTGAACAATGTATAACTGAACAGATTAAAATTCAGAAGAATATTTTCGATGATATTCTTCCGATTTCAAATAATTTAGAAAAAAAGAAGAATATTCATCCACGTGATATTCATCATGTTGAACAGAAACTCAATGAATTAAATAATTTAATTAGTAAAATTCATGATATTACGGAAAGTGAATTGATGAATATTGTTACGAATATTAAATTACCGGAAATCGCTGAACTTGAACAACGATTTAATGAACTTCAACATTTACAAGCGATGATCAACGAAAAAGATAAAGAAATCAACAATCTTCGACAAAATCTACGAAGATTCGTCATCTAAATAGTTTCTTTTTTTTTATTACAAAGGAAATAAATTCTATTTCAAATATTTGTTTTATTCAAGGACAAAATCAACTCTGATGAAATTACGATAAAGAACACGTAGTCTTTCGACATTTTTCTCTTTCTTACACAATAACATATGGACCTAGTTTTTCTTTTCTCTATATAAAAACTAGTAATCTCGTTGTAAAATATCGTTCTACACATATCATGTCGTCAACAGTATTTACGGTGTCGCCATCACCAGCAACTGGAAATAACCGGCGAATAGAATTGGCTGGAATGGATTTACTTCTTGCAGTTCATATAAATAATGTTTTTGTCTATCCCGATGAAATCAAAATCGATCGATTTCAAGACGCACTTAGTCGAACTTTATCCCTATGGCCTTTAGTTGCAGGTCGTACTGTCCTCGAAAATGGCGACCGATATTTTATCGAAATGTGTGACAATTCTATTCCCATTGCAGTCGTTGAGAATAATGATCTCAACGAATGGCCATTTAATTCGGATGCTGTTGTCGAATTAGGCAATAAAGTTTTTCTAACATTGATTGACTTCGTTGATGCGAAAAAATTATTTAAGAATTCATCTGAAGATGAGCCATTGGTTCGTTTTAAATTAACTCATATCGTTCAAAGTAATGAATGGGCATTAGGCGTCAGTTGGTATCATCCGTTGGGTGATGCCGAGCCATGTCTACGTTTTTGCAATACATTATCACGTTTTTATCAACAATTAGAACCGTTACCACCAATGCCTATTTTTGAAAGACGTATTTGGCAAGCCGACGATGTTAAACCATCGATTCTGCCAATTCCATGGCAATTTCAAGATGCACAACCTTTGGACTTATCTGGAGCAACTGTTATGCGTCAACAAGCCGATTATACTCCAGTAAAAATACGATTTACAGGTGAACAATTAGCAATATTGAGAAAACTAGCAGGTGGAGATAGTATCACCATACAGGACGCAATGACAGCTTATATAATTGTAACTCTCAATACGCATTGTTATAAAGATCAATCCGATCGTATGATGTTGCATACAATAACAGTGACCAATGTTCGTGGAGTTGCCGATTCAATTGCACCACAAGGATTAGTTTCTAATGCTTTATTCATGATGGTTTCGAATGATTTTCCTGATCCTTATTCACTTTCGAGTGTAGCCAAAACAATTCGACAATCGATTCATCAAGAACGTGATCCCGAAGCTCTCGCACCAGCCATTGCTGCTGTCGATCAAATACTTCGAAAGAATGTTAAAGAACGGAAATCGGCTAATCCAGAGCTTGTACCTAATGAACTTGCTGTCAATTCAAATTATCGATACGATTGGGCCGGTCTATTCGATTTTGGTTACACGGATAAATGTCGATTTTATACACATTGGTGTGGCCCATTGTATCTTCGAGTTTTTCGATTAAATCCAGAGAAACAAAACAATGAATGGTTGCCACGTGATCGACATGGAGCTGATGTATCATTTCGACTAGAAAAAGAACTTACAGAGAAATTTCTCGATGCTGTAAAACAAGATACAGCGAATAACTTTCAAAATTTAAAATTATAACTGCTGCGTTGAGTTGCTATTTGACGAATAAACTTAATATTAGTTTGTCAGAGAATGACATCTATCAACTATTCGAAAGAGATTCGTTACAATGGATTTCCATCAGAAAATGGGAAAAAGAACAGGTTCTTCGTTTTTTTTTTATTTTGAACTAGATTTTCGAACGCAGTATAATATGAACTTGAGCATGACTAAACAAATATTATTATATTCGTTTTTTTCTTATTTTATTTCGACTATATCTATCCAGTATAGACATCGAAGTGAATGTACATTATTTCGTTTATCTTCTATCTACAAGTGTGAATAAAAAATAAAATCGAATTTTGAATTGTTTATTATTTTATTTTTAAATTTAGAACAATTAACAGATATGTCTGTTCATACAAGAACTAAAAATGATGATATCGATTCGAAAATTGCAGATTTCATGGCAGTAAGTATTCCTAATCACCTGAGTTATCGAATTGAATTCATTCGATTTCAAGGATATTGACGAAATTGTACTTGGCAAAACGTCAACTACAAAAAGTGATCAAACCGATTGGCAAGAATGTTTTGATGAAACAACACAAGCTGTTTACTATTGGAATACAAAAACGAATGAATGTTCATGGGATCCTCCGTTGATATCACATAATCAGTCGATTACCAGTGAATTAAATAGTAAATTTCATTCAATCGAACGTGAGTTTCATGTTTTTAAATATGATTTTTTAGATAAAAAACGTTCGCAGACAACAACCGAAAGTAAATCAACGAAGAAATTGAAAAAGCCAAGTCTAATTGCAGAATATACATCATCGGAAAGTGAAAATGTTGATGAAATTGATGATTTATTAGACGAAGTTTTGGATAAAGACGAAAAGCAAACTGAACAAATAACATCGATCGATTTATATCCATTTTTCGAAGCAGATTGTCGAGCAGCTTTAGCTCGTTTGTCAGATTTACCTGAACAATCAAAAGATATTCTTACTTTACAAATCCAATTAGAAGTATCAAACAAATCCTTTCAATTCGTAAATATTTATTTTTTTCATTCGAATAGACTCGTTTGAATGATTGTCTCGCTGGTCATCTTACGAAATCCTATGCAGTTACGAAATTAGAACAAGCATTGATACAAATCGATGAATTCGAAAAGAAACATCTAACTAAAACAAAACCTTCATTAACAACCAATGAAATGGCTCTGCTACTTTCTCTTCCTCCACCGCCACCTCCACCAAGTCCACCTCCTAAACAAAATTCAGACACAGACAAATCCTCTCATCAGCATCATCATCACCATCATAAAGACAAAAAATCTGTAAGCTGTTGAAAACAAATTCTCGCATTTCTTTCTTCTCATCGATCGTCTACTTTTTCAGAAGCCAGCCAAAACATTACCAATAGATCTCATTCAAAAATGGGCACACGCCCGTCAGGAATTACGCAGTACTATTCCTGACATTGATGATTCTTAATATGTTCTTTCTGTTCTTTATTTGTTTGTTTTTTTTCTAGATTAGAAACTCTTTTTTTCAAAAAAAAAAACTATGGCTTCGGGTGAATGGTGTTTAATTGAATCAGATCCAGGTGTATTCACCGATCTTATTCATGGATTTGGTAGGAGAGAAAACCATTTAAAAAAAATTCGATAGGAAAATGTTTTCTAGATGCAAATGGAGTTCAAGTCGAAGAAATTTTTTCACTTGACGATGATAGTCTCGAACAATTAAAGTAGAATCAAATGATACGAATTTATTTTTCATAGAATTGCTTTTCTAGACCATGCCATGGTTTAATCTTTTTATTTAAATGGCAACAAACGGATTCTTCCAATGATAATTTAGTTAATGATTCTCGTCTTGATGAGATCTTTTTTGCTCGACAGGTTATTCCAAATGCTTGTGCAACACAAGCGATTGTATCTGTTCTATTAAATTGTGCTCATGGAGATCTGCAATTGGGACCAACATTGACAGATTTTAAAAATTTTGCACAAGCATTTGATCCACAAGTATGATTTTCGAAATCGTAACAATTTATTCAATTTCAAATCTAGATGCGAGGTTTGACCTTATCGAATAGTGATAAAATTCGTGATGTACACAATAGTTTTTCAAGGTTTCATTTCGTTTGATGTTTATTCTGTAGTTATTCGTTCATTATTTAGACAACAATTATTCGAAATTGACTCTCGTGATGAAAAAGAAAAAGAAGATGCCTTTCATTTCATTGCTTATATACCATTCAAAGGTCGTTTGTATGAACTTGACGGTTTAAAAGAAGTAAACTATTCCAACATTTTCTTTTATCCAAAGTAATTTTCTTTTCTTAGGCACCAGTTGATCATGGTCCAATTCCAGCCGATACTGAATGGACTGATGTAGCTCGTCCGATCGTCCAACAACGAATGCAAAAGTTTGTTTTACTTTTTATTTTTTATTAATTTGTATCTCGCGTCTTCGTTTTTTTTCTTTTTCAGATATAGTGAAGGTGAAATTCATTTTAGTTTAATGGCTGTTGTCAGTGAATTACGTCGCAAATATGAACGTGAATTAGAACAAGTCTTAGCTAGTGAACGATTGTTTTTGATTGAATAAACAAATTTCTAATTGTGAATTTTTCGATCGATTAGATCCATCGTTGACTGATGACGAACGAAATGCGAAAACGTCTCATCTCTCAATGTTAATTCATGAAGAAGAACGAAAAAGAGAATCATATCGAGTTTGTTTTCTTCCAATCGAAAAATAAAAACAATCAATTAAATGATTTTTATTCTACAGATTGAAAATCTACGTCGACGACATAATTGGTTGCCTTTTATTGTCGAATTATTGAAATCCTACGCGACTCAAGGAAATCTCGTCTCATCGATTGACAAAGCTGTTGCAAAAGAAATCGAAAAGAAACGTGAAACCGACAAAAAACGTAAACGAATGTGATCGAGACGATAGTTGATATATTCTTGTTATGTTTCTTTTATTTGTATTTTCTTCACAACCAATCGATTACCTATTGTCTCATTTATCTAATAAAACAAAACAAAAAACTCTTTCGTCATCAACAATAAATAAATAAAAACATTTCTTTTCGATTATTGAATAAAGAAGACAAACAAGTAGTTTAAAAACGAAGTCTTCTGTCTCGATTATTGTTGATCAAGTGTTGAACACTTGAAAACAAAATGAAATTCTTTTTGTTATAATTCAATCAATAATCGATGGATAAACACACATATGATGGCATAATCTCTTCGCTTAAACAACAAAGAATTGAATATGATGTCCAAGTGTTTTTGTTATTCAACATGAACATATTGAAACAAAAAAAAAAGAAGAGAGAGATATTATCTTCCAGTTCATCGAATGTAACAGTTGCATCTCTTTCACTTCTTCTTCTTCTTTTATGTTGAGTAAATGAGTGAATTCAATTGAGATCAAACGAAAAGAACATATTTTAATGAATGACAATATTCGTCACACATTATCCGTGTGTGTATATATATATATCCATTGAACATTTTTCAATTGAACGGCATAGAGTAAGAAGTTTTGTCACTTGACAAATTCTCACTCTCCTCGAGCGAATCGTCATTTTCATTGTTTAGTGAAAACAGGTTGCTTCGTATTGTTCTTTTCGTATGCGGTCTTTTTTTGTTGATTTAACTATGAAGTGAAGTGGATTCGTTTCTCTCTATCTCTCTCTCTCTGTCCCTTTTTTTGGCAAGTAGTTTCAAGAGTTGATCGGCTAAGCTTTGAATGAAATCAAATCTGAACGAGAATGAGTTTGTATCGTTGTATTTTTTCTCATATACACATGATACTTGAAATTGATAAGAGAGAACCATTTTTTTTCTTCTTTTCGTTCAATATTCAAATTGAAAACGATTATCGAACCTATTCTTCTCTCTCTCTTTCTCCCTCTTTTCTGCCCAACGGCCGTAAACTGACCTTCTTCTTTTTCTTCATCTCCTTCTTTGCATTTATTCAAAAATAAAAGTTCGATGAAACAGATCTAATTCCCAAGAAAAACAAGTTCAAAATGCGACCATTCTCTTTTCATTTCATTTTTGAAGGACACTTCTTACATCATCATCACTCGCGTCTTTTTCCTACTTTCAGATTGATTTCACTTTTTTTAATATTCAACATGTCATTGATCTACATCGTTTTTACTCTACTCTTAACACCTGTTTCAACGAATGAAATCCTTCGTTTTACCATCGAAGAAAAATCACCACGACATACATTCGTAGCGGATTTAGTCACTGAACTTCAATTGAAATCATCGGCTAATTATTCTCTCATTGAATATTTACCAATCAATCGAAATCTATTTACAATCGATAATCGAACGGGTTATTTAACAATTTTAACTGGTAATCTCGATCGAGAAGATCTATGTTTAAATCAACATTGTTCATGTCAAACGTGTCAACTTCTTTTTCAATTAACTGTTGAAATTATGGAGAAAATCTTTCATAAAATCATTGAAATTCAAATTCTCGATCGAAATGATCATTCACCAATATTCGATAATCAATCAATGACACACATCATACATATTAAAGAGAATGTACCTCTAGGCTATCGAATTGTTTTACCAATAGCAACCGATCCCGATGAAGGTTTGTTTGAAAAACAAAAGTGTTAGCTCGAAGATATCAAATGTTTACTTTTTTTACCAGGATTAAATGGTATTCAATCATATCGTCTCGAAGGTAAATCTTCCGAAGATTTCGATGTCGATGATTCGTTCATCGATACACCTTATTTAATTGTTCGATCATCACTTGATTATCAACGTTTGTCATCCTATTCATTGACTCTAACCGCTTTGGATAATATTCAACCATCGAAACAACGTGCTGGTTCAATTCAATTAGACATTCGAATTGTTAATCAATCGATACCAACGTTTATTCAATCAGTTTATCATATCGACATTCGTGAAGATACGTCGATCGGAACAAGTATTCTTAAACTTGAAGCAATTAGTGAAAATAATCAAAAGATTGCTTATGAATTATTAACTCACTCACCATTCGTTATCGATCATTTGACAGGAAATCTTCAGTTAAAAACTTTCTTAGATTACGAAAGACAAACATCATATCGATTGACAGTTAAAGCGTATGAAAATTCGATTCCTTCGTATGCAATCGTGTTCATTCGTGTGATTGATGTCAATGATAATCCCGTTTCAATTTACATCAGAACAGAAGGTAAATAGAAATGAAAACAAAATTTCAATGCTGTTCTTCTTCTGTCGTTATTCGATAGGAAATACAAGTTTAAGCCAAAAACGAAATGAAAAAACAAGTTTTGCCATTCCTGAAGATACACCAATCGGAGCTGTTTTCGGACATGTTATTCTCAATGATTTCGATTCGATTGCAAACGGAAATCCTTATCTTCAATTAACAACTCTTCATCCACCATTGCCATTTGTTTATAAATTAATCTATCAAAATTCATTTCAAAATACGAAAATCTACTCACTTATTCTTCATACAAATCTCGATCGAGAATCGAAATCTATCCATGATAATATGCAATTATTAGCACATGATTCAGGCACGCCAACATTGAATACTCGATTGGATATTTTATTGAATGTAACCGATGTCAATGATTGTATTCCGAGAATTGAAACAAATTCAACAATATTGATTTATAATATCGAAGAAAATAATCCGTTAGGATTGATTATTGATACGTTAAAAGCTCGAGATGATGACGAAGGACTGAATGGTGAATTCGAATTTTCCATTGTTAATCAAACGAATTTATTAATAATCAATCCGAAAACAGGACGATTAAGTTTGAATGAATCCATTGATTTCGAACAATTCAATGTATCGAAAAATGAAACAACGATTGATTTAGAATTTTTCATTGAAGTCAAAGATTTCGGTCGACCATCTTTAGCCAGTCAAACGAAACTTATCCTTCGTATTCATGATCTAAACGATCATGCACCACAATTTGAAGAAAATCAATCATTTAACTGGACATTTCCTAAGTCCGTTCTTCGATCGAATTCCGTCTTAGGTCGTATCATTGCCAATGATGCAGATTCCGGTCTCGAAGGCATCGTTCACTATTCAATTAGTTCATTAGATTCATGTTTAATCTTAGACATAACATCACTCGGTTATGTCTACGTTGTTTCTCAAACCACATGTCCATTCGCTACTTATACATTCGAAATAATTGCCAGTGATCATGCAACATTAAATCCTCGTTCAACTAAGCAATTATTATTTATTAATTTTGATTTCAATAATGATCAACAACATTTGATTTCTCTACCACAATTGTTACCATTGACAAGTCAACGAGCGATCGTCGATATCAATTCTCTTGGTAATATATCATTTATTCTCGATCTAACAACGAATCAATCGATGTTGCCACGATTAAATTTTAATAATACAAATTTGTTGACTTGCTGGAAGATAAGTTCATCGGGTGAAGTTCGTTTAATTGATCAACCGTATGCGTTGTCCTATATTTTATCATTGAATATCATCGATGATTATACGCAAGATGAACATCTTCGAAGAATTCGAATTGATTTATGCAATAGTTCGATAATGAATTCATGTCAAGAATTATATTCACTTGAATCACGAAAAGATAATGAATTTCTATTGATTTGGGCTATTGGTTTAGCATTGATGATCACTGGCGTTTGCGTATTTATATTTTCGATATTTATTTGTTTATACTGTCGAAAGAAACAACAACGAATCAATAAGAAAACAGAATTTTTGCAATATCATGAAAAGGCGGAAACAAGATCAGATTCAACAATTCGAGATGATCGTAAGTTTAAAACAAAAGAAGAAGAAAAACAAATATATAAATCGAGTGATTTTGTAGTTTCAGGTGATTCAGCTTGCGTAATCAATACGAATTCATCGTCGTTATCATCGGGCATTATTCCAATTCGAATCGATCGATCTCAATCGACAAACGAACAAACATATCAACCATCGACTTATTTCTATGATATTAAACTTGCTGAATTAATACGAAATCATCCGAATCCTCGTTGTGTACATTTAAATTCGCAATCATTTAGTACCGATTATGGTTTTGCTAGTTCAGAGGTATCTCCAACATCGACATCCTTTTCATCGATACAATTCAATCAATCGAATGGTACTTCATTCGATTGGCATATCGAATCACCACGTAAACAAACAACTAAAAACACTTTTATTTCTTCTCATGAATGTGTTGTGTAAATTCGAATTCAGTTTTGTTTTATTCTCTCAGTTTTGTTTTGTTTTTCTATAAAATATTTCGACCCCGTACATGTCGTCGAAAGACAATTCAAATGTTTCTATCGTCTAGGCTTTGTTTGTAAAGAACATCAATGTCGCAGTTCTTTTACGTCACGTTTTATCATGAATATACATGTGTTTATACGATTCATGTTGATGATAGTCGGCGCTCTACAAAACGGCCTGATCACTCATCCGAAGAAAATAGGCGAATGTAAAACATTATGAGAATAGGAAAAAATCGCATTTTCATAAGTGGATATTATTCGCAGTGATTTGAAGTATTAAATTATATTGATATGCACGTTAAAGGAGGCGTTCGTACTCTGTTGCTTTCAGTGGCGATTTTGATTGCAGGAATCATTCATTTGGGTGTAAGCATTGGTATTATCGCGAAATATAAAGGATTTGGCGGTATTTATGAACAAGAAATTGGTCTAGCTGGCTACAATATTGTTATTGGTCTTTTTGCGATAGCCGTCGGCATATTTGGCATAATTGGTGCCATCAAAGATCATGCATCTTTTAGTAAATAAAATTTTATTTGGAATAATGATTGGAATGTTTTTTTTTGTTTAGCGAAAATCGTAGCTATGCTTAGCTTTGTATTAGGTATTTTCGTTTTGGCTTCACTTATTACTGCACTGGCACTTAGTGGTCAAGCAGCTACTTATCTACACGACTCAATGACGAACAATATGAATAATTATATATCCAGTCAAGATGCACTTAATACGATGAATGCGTTACAAACAAGTTACCAATGTTGTGGTGTTAGTCTTTGGCTTGATTGGACGCGTGTACCCTTAACTGCATTCGGATTGAGTAAGTTTGAAAAGTAAAAGGGACTCTATATTATTGATGGTTGTAGCTAATGGCCGTCGTCGTCGTCGCCAACAGGAAAGTTCAACCACACCGGAGCCAGAGCCAGAGCCAGAACCGGAAAGTATATTAATTCGTAGTATTCGACAAATCAATAGCGGTTATATTTATAATCTTCCGTCGGACTACAAAGTTGTTCTTCCGATATCTTGCTGTCAAAATGGAGGAACGAGTTCAGGTGGAAATTCACTCGGCGGATGTAAGAATTGTTCATTTTTATTAATTGAAAATTAAGAAAATAAATCGATTCGTTATTATTTAGATTGTCTTTTCAGTTCAGCAAATGGTACGAATAGTTTTTATATTGATGGCTGTCTCGAACCAGTTTCGAATCGAGCCTTTTCTCAACTTGCTGGATTCGTTGTCATCAATACATGTTTACTTATTCTTTCTTTTGTTAATTTTGGCAAATTAGTAACTGTATTTAAGAAAGAGACGAAAGCCGAGAACGATATGAAACAAAAATCTGATCCGAATCAAGTACAAAATTACGGCCAACAATATTCGGACAATTCATATTATATGAATGGTTACAATCAATATCCAAGCGATAATTACAATTATCCAAATATAAATTATCCCTACAATTATCAATATTCAAACGAAGGCTATGCCAATCCAAGCACTCAATATCTCTAGCGTTTATTTTTTTCTATACATCTTAACGTTTGAAATAAATTGACGTACTTTTAGTTCTATACATTTCGAGAAAAAAAATCATTCAAACCGTAGCAGACAAAAAAACGAAAGAAAAACCTTGTAGTGATTGGAGATATTATCATATATGTATAATATTAGATACTCTTTTTCATACATATTCGACAGAAATGTATGAAAAAAAACACTAAAGTATGTCATCAATAAGTTGTTTCAGCGAAAGGAAAATTTTAGAGTGTTTTTTTTATTGATTAATGAATTTCAGTTTGATTCGTATCGACTAAAAAGACTCGATGAAACTTATTATGAGGGAGAAAAGAAAAATGTTCTTATCGATTATCGTTGCGTCTATTGAAAAGATTTGTTTAGTCGAAGACGTTTCATGTGTCTATCTTTCGTTACCTTTTGCAATAATCGTATAAAACCTTGTTAAAACGAAGCGTTTTGCGTTCGTATTTTTAACGCAATATATTTTTGGTCAATAGCAAAAACTTATATTTTTTTCGCACAAATATTTCTAATGATTCTCATTTATGACTCGTTTTTTTCCCTTTCTCATGGTCGCTCGATACGCTTCTTTTATTTTTGTTGTACTAGTATCGCCGCATCATAGTCAACAATAAACACTAGGGAATGTATATTGCCGAAAATAAACCCGCAACGCACTGATCCATT
>Ga0209963_1001231_pt1 | contig 15907 bp, 13 predicted proteins | sample ThiBio_1000_biof_2_FD_183957 | JGI IMG/M metagenome (GOLD analysis project Ga0209963, IMG submission 183957) | Wastewater bioreactor microbial communities from Cape Town, South Africa - Thiocy_cont_1000_biof (SPAdes) | ecosystem: Engineered > Bioreactor > Thiocyanate-remediating >...
GTCGACGGCAGCCACTGCCTCATGGCCGTCGGGTCGATCCCCAACACGGCCGGCATCGGCCTGGAGGACGCCGGGGTGCAGATGACGTCGTCCGGGCACATCCAGGTCAACAGGGTCGCCAGGACGTCCGTCCCGAACATCTACGCGGCGGGGGACTGCACGACCTTCGTGCCGCTGGCATCCGTCGCCTCCATGCAGGGACGCACGGCGATCTTCCACGCGCTCGGCGACATCGTGATCCCCCTGGAGCAGCGCCGCATCACGGCGAACATCTTCACCGCCCCGGAGATCGCGACGGTGGGCTGGCAGGAGGCCGACCTCCAGAAGCCCGGCGCCATCAGGGCGTTCATCCACAAGCTCCCGCTCGCGGCGAACCCGCGCGCGAAGATGATGGGCATCACGGACGGATTCGTGAAGATCATCGCGAGCGTCGAGGCCGGCATCGTGATCGGCGGGGTGATCGTCGCACCGCGGGCATCCGAGCTCATCTATCCGGTCGCGATCGCCGTCGAACGGCGCCTGACCGTCGACCAGCTCTCGCGCGTGTTCACGGTGTTCCCGTCGCTCTCCGGCGGGATCACCGACGCCACCAGGGCGATGCATCTCGTGGAGCTGCCGACCGACGCCGACGGCTGATCGCGCTCGGCATCGCCGCCGTCCGCGTCGCCCGCCGCCTGTCGCCGCCACGCACCAGGACAGGAGAAATCCCCGACACAGGACGATCCGTCGCGGAACGTCCTGTGTCGGCGATTTCTCCTGTTTCCGTGCGGCGCGGGCGGCGCGTTCCGTGCGGCGCGGCGCACGGAACGCTACGAGATCGTGAGCAGCTGGTGGCCGGCCGAGACCGTGGTGCCGGGCGCCGCGTTGATGGCGCCGATGACGCCGTCCTTGTGCGCCTGGATAGGCTGCTCCATCTTCATCGCCTCCAGCACCACGACGAGGTCGCCCTTGACGACCTGCTGGCCCTCCTCGACGGCGACCTTGACGATCGTCGCCTGCATGGGCGACTTCACCGCGTCGCCGGACGCGCCGGACATGACGGTGGTCGCGTGCGTCCGCCGGGACGGGGGAACGGCGGCGGGCCGTCCCGCAGTGGCGCCGGGGGATGCGACGATGCGATCCGGCAGGCTGACCTCGAGGCGCTTGCCGGCGACCTCCACCACGACGGTGTGCCGCGCCTCCTCGGGCGCGGGGTCGCCGAGCTCTCCGTCCCACGGCGGGATGTCGTTGACGAACTCGGTCTCGATCCAGCGCGTGTACACGCCGAAGTGGCCGTCCTCCGCCGTGAAGGCGGGCTCGCGCACCACCTTGCGGTCGAACGGGATGACGGTCGGGAGCCCCCCGACCTCGAACTCGTCCAGGGCGCGCCGTGCCCGCTCGAGGGCCTCCGCGCGATCCCGGCCGGTCACGATCAGCTTCCCCATCAGGGAGTCGAACGCGCCGGAGACGGTGTCTCCGGCGGTGACCCCGGAGTCGAGCCGGATGCCGGGGCCGCCGAACGTCTTGAAGACCTTGATCGGACCCGGCTGCGGCAGGAAGTTGCGTCCCGGATCCTCGCCGTTGATGCGGAACTCGATCGAGTGCCCCTGCGGCGCGGGGTCGGGGTAGTCGAGGGTGCCGCCCTCGGCGAGGCGGAACTGCTCGCGCACGAGGTCGATCCCGGTGACCTCCTCGGAGACGGGATGCTCGACCTGCAGGCGCGTGTTGACCTCGAGGAACGAGATCGTGCCGTCCGCGCCGACGAGGAACTCGCACGTGCCCGCGCCGACGTAGCCGACCTCCTTGAGGATCGCCTTGGACGCCTCGTACAGGATGCGGTTCTGCTCCTCGGTCAGGAAGGGTGCCGGGGCCTCCTCGACGAGCTTCTGGTGGCGGCGCTGCAGGGAGCAGTCGCGGGTGGAGACCACGACGACGTTGCCGGCCGCGTCGGCCAGGCACTGCGTCTCGACGTGGCGGGGCCGGTCCAGATACTTCTCCACGAAGCACTCGCCGCGCCCGAAGGCGGCGATCGCCTCACGGGTCGCGGACTCGAACTGCTCGGGCACCTCGTCGAGGGTGCGCGCGACCTTCAGGCCGCGCCCGCCGCCGCCGAAGGCGGCCTTGATGGCGATCGGAAGCCCGTGCTCGCGGGCGAAGGCGATGACCTCGTCGGCGCCCTCCACCGGACCGGGCGTGCCGGGGGCCAGCGGTGCGCCGACCTTCTCGGCGACATGGCGGGCGGTGACCTTGTCGCCGAGGGCCTCGATGGCCTCCGGCGACGGCCCGATCCAGGTGAGACCGGCGGCGATGACCGCGCGCGCGAAGTCGGCGTTCTCGGCGAGGAACCCGTACCCGGGGTGCACGGCATCCGCCCCGGATCGCCGGGCGATCGAGAGGATCTTCTCGATCGAGAGGTAGGTGTCGGCGCTCGTGTTCCCGTCGAGGGCGTAGGCCTCGTCGGCCAGGCGGGTGTGCATCGCGTCGCGGTCCTGGTCGGCGTAGACGGCGACGGACGACTTGCCCGAATCACGGGCGGCGCGGATGACGCGGACGGCGATCTCGCCGCGGTTGGCGACGAGCACCTTGGCGAGCTGGGTCCTCGCGGTCTGGGGCATGGATGCCAGCCTAGCGAGCGCGACGGATGCGGATTTGAGCACACTCCACAAGAAAGCGCGGAGAACGTGTGCGGGACTCTACGATGACCAGAGCGTCGGCCAGGACACGCCCAGTTCCCGGACGAGCCGGCGCAGGGTCGACAGCGACATCCCCACGACCGTCGACGGGTCTCCGTCGACGCGCTCGATGAACGGGCCGCCCAGGCTGTCCACCGTGAAGGCGCCGGCCACCTGCAGCGGTTCGCCGGAGGCGACGTAGGCGTCGATCTCGTCGTCGTCGACGTCGGCGGCGAACGTGACGGCCGCCGTCGCGACCGCATGGGCCTCGACCGGATCGGCTCCCGGCCGCAGCCGGTACACGCTGTGGCCCGAGTGCAGGACCCCGGTGCCGCCGCGCATGGCGTGCCAGCGCGCCGTCGCGACGGGCACCGTGTGGGGCTTGCCGAGGATCTCCCCGCCGAACGCGAACATCGAGTCGCCGCCGATGACCAGCCCGTCGAACGCGGGGTCCGTCTCGGTCAGCCGGCCCGCGACCTCCGCGGCCTTGCGCCGGGCGAGCAGCAGCACGTGCTCGTCGGGGTCCAGCGTGCGGCCCTCCGCGGCCTCGACCGCCGCGACGACGGCGTCCTCGTCCACGTCGGGGGCCGTCGTCTCCGGCTCGATGCCCGCCTGCCGCAGCAGCATGAGTCGGGCCGGGGAGGTGGATGCCAGGCATACTCGCACCCGCCCACGTTATCCGACCGTCCGGGAGGGGGATGCCGGCGGCCGGGGTAGCGTCGGAGGATGCAGTCCGGCGATCTCATCGACCTCGACATCACCGACGTCGCGCACGGCGGCGTCTTCGTGGGGCGACACGAGGGCCGGGTCGTCTTCGTGCCGGACGCGATCCCGGGGGAGCGGGTCCGGGTGCGCCTGACCGACACCGCCAAGGCATCGTTCTGGCGTGCCGAGCTGGTCGATGTCACGGTCGCCTCGCCGCACCGGCGTCCGCACGTGTGGCGCCAGGCGGACGTCGACATGCCGCCCGAGCAGCGGCCCGGCGGCGCCGACTTCGGGCACATCGAGCTCGGTCACCAGCGCGCGCTGAAGCGGCACGTGCTCACCGACGCGCTCCAGCGGTTCGCGGGCGTCGACGTGCCGGTGTCGATGCAGGGAGCCCTTCCGCTCGTCCCGGATGCCGGTGTGCCTGCCGCCCAGACGGCCGAGAGCCCCGACGGCACCGGCTGGCGCACCCGGGTGAGCCTGCACGTCGGGCCGGACGGAAGGGTGGGCCCGTTCGCGGCGCGCAGCCACCGCGTGGTCGCCGTGGACGACTATCCGCTCGCCACCGCCGCCGTCGAGCGCGCGGCGCGGCGGCGCGGCTCGGGCGTGCCGGCGCGGCCGGGCCGCATCGATCTCGTGCAGCCGACGGATGGCCGGGTGCGGGTCATCCCGCGTCCGGACGGCCGCCGGGAGCTCCCGCCCGAGGCGCGCGAGACGATCGTCGAGCGCGTCGGGACGCGGGAGTTCCGCGTGGACGCCGGCGGGTTCTGGCAGGTGCATCGCCTCGCGGCGTGGACGCTGAGCACGGCCGTCACCGGCGTCCTGCGCGATCTCGCCGCCGACGGCGTAGCCGGCGACGGGGCGCCCGTGCTCGATCCGGATGCCTGGCATCTCGACCTGTACGGCGGTGTCGGCCTCTTCGCGGCGGCGCTCGCCGACACGGGCGGCGTGCGGGTCACGAGCGTCGAGGCGGATGCCGCCGCCACGGAGCACGCCGGCGCGAACCTGGCCGAATGGGTGGGCGCGCGGGCGGAGACCGAGCGCGTCGACCGGTGGCTGGCCGGGCTCTCCCGCAGCGCCAGCCCCGCGGAGCGCGAGCGCCTGCGACGCGGCGTCGTCGTCCTGGATCCGCCGCGTTCCGGGGCGGGCGGCGAGGTGTCCGCCGCGATCGCGGGGCTCGAGCCGGCCGCCGTCGTCTACGTCGCCTGCGACCCCGTCGCGCTCGCCCGCGACCTCAAGACCTTCCGCGAGCGAGGGTATGCGGCATCCCGGGTCGACGCGTACGACCTGTTCCCCCATTCGCATCACCTGGAGGCTGTCGCGGTGCTCGTGCCAGTGTGATCGGCGGGTCGTCCGCGCGGGGCGAGTCCGCCGCCGCCCGGGCCGATAGGGTGACCTTGTGACGGGTGTGGCGTTCATCGACGACCACGAGTCGGTGCGACTCGGACTGGAGGCGGCCTGCGCGCGGGCCGGCGAGCTGGACGTGGTGTTCTCCGGCAGCTCCGTGATCGAGTATCTGGAATGGCGCGCCTACAGCCGGGCCGCTCCCGCGGACGTCGTCGTGCTGGATCTGACGCTCGGCGACGGCACGACCGTCACCGAGAACGTGCGGCGGCTGACGGTGGACGGCTCGAGCGTGATCATCCACAGCGTCGCGGACCGGCCCGCCGCGGTGCGCGAGGCGCTCGCCGCCGGAGCCGCGGGCGTCATCAGCAAGGCGTCGCCGATCGGCGACGTGATCGCCGCGGTGCGCGTGGTCGCACGCGGCGAGCTGCTCAACAACGTCGAATGGGCCAGCGCCGTCGAGGGCGACCGGGAGTTCGCGGACGCTCAGCTGTCGGCGCGCGAACGCGACGTCCTGCGCCTGTACGCCGCCGGGCTGCCGCTGAAGACGGTCGCCGACCGCCTCGGCGTCGCCTACTCGACGGCGAAGGAGAACATCACGCGGGTGCGCATGAAGTACGTCGAGGTCGGACGGCCCGCGCCGACGAAGGTGGACCTGCTGCGTCGTGCGATGGAGGACGGCATCCTCGCCGAGGTGGACGATGCCGACACGGATGCCGGCGGAGCCACACGTGGCGGCTGACGCCGGCGGCACGGCACTGGATGCCGCATGGGGCTCCATCTCGCCGGGACGCGACGCGGCGGCCGGGCTCGGCACGTTCACGCGCACGCGCGTGGAGCGCATCCTCGGCATCGTCATCGCGGTGGGCTGCCTGCTGGTCGGGGGCCAGTCCTTCGTCGCGGTGTTCGGCGCCACCGAGGAGCACGGGGCGTGGCACCCGGCGATGGAGATCATCGTCTTCGTCTCGCTCGCGCTGATGCTGGCGGCCTGCTTCATCGGACGGGCCGTGCGGCTGTTCGGCGGGATCTTCGCGATCATCTCGCTCGTGGCCCTCGCGGTCTGGCCGATCGCGACCGCAGGATCCACCCCGACCCTCGACGCGCAGCCCTGGATCTTCTACCTGCTCAACGTGGCGACGCTCGCCGCCGTGCTTGCGTTCCCGATGCCGCTCCAGATCATCTGGACCGCGATCGTGCCGCTGCTGTGGGGCGTCGTCCGGCTGATCCAGTGCGGGTTCGACGCCCGGTTCCTCATCCCGGTCATCCTCGACGTGACGTTCGCGCTCATCCTCGGCGGCATCCTGATGACGCTCGGCTGGGTCTTCCGCTCCGTGGCGGTCGGCGTCGACAAGGCGCGTGCGCGCGCCGTCGCCTCGTACGCGGATGCCGCGGCCGCCTCCGCCGCGGAGGAGGAGCGCATCGCGGTGGGCGCGCTGATGCACGACAGCGTGCTCGCGGCCCTCATCGCCGCCGAACGCGCCGAGAGCCCACGGGAGCGCACGCTCGCCGTCAGCATGGCGCGCGACGCCCTCACCCGGCTGGCGAACACCGAGCGCGATGCCGAGATCGGCCCGGTCGCCCCGACCACCGCCGCCGCGATCGCGGCCCAGCTGGAGTCCGCGGCCACGGAACTGGGGTCGTCGGTGCGCGTGCGTCGCGACGTCGAGACCGATGAGCAGGCGGGCGCCGAGGTCCCGGAGGTGCCCGGCGTGGTCGCTCGCGCCCTCGTGCTGGCCGCGACGCAGGCGATCGCGAACGCCATCCAGCACGCCGACGCCGAGCAGCTCGCGGTGACCGTCACGGTGCGACGTCGCCCGCTGCGGGTGCGGGTCGAGGTGCGCGACAGCGGACCCGGATTCGAGCTGTCCGCCGTCCCGGCCGACCGGCTCGGGATCAGCGCGTCGATCCAGGCGCGCATCGCGGCCGTCGGCGGGCAGGTGCACATCCTCTCCGGCGCCGGCGGCACGGTCGTGACGCTCGAGTGGGCGGAGGTGAGCTGATGGTCAGCGTGCGCACCGTGCTGGTCTCGCTCGGCATCGCGTTCACGGCATACCTGACGGCGCGGGGGCTCGCCTGGACGGAGCACGTCGCCTACCCCATCGTCGTGCTCGGCTCGGTGGCGCTGTACCTGCTGACGACGCTCCTGTGCCTGCTCTACGACCGCGGCCCGGACACCGTCAGGACCGATGACATGCCGCTGACGGCCGGCATCCACGGGCCGGCATCGCTTCCCGGCTGGCTGTGGGGGCTCGCTCTGGCGACCGCGCTCATCGTCCCCAACGCCGTCACCCTGGGGGTGGGGCCGGAGTATCGCGCAGAGCCGTTCGCGACCTGGTACATCGGCGGGATCGGCGCTCTCATGACGATCGTGATGGTGCGCCGCCGGACCTGGGCGGCCTGGATCGGCATCGGCATCCTCACGGCGGTCTCGATGACGTGGCTCGGTCCGGGGCAGGCGCTCGCGCTCGGGCTCGTGGGCTCGATCGTCTGGGTCCTCGCCGCGCAGCTGCTGCTGCGGTCGATGGATCGTGCGGCGCGGGACACGGCCCGGCTCGCCGAGCTGCAGCGCGCGGCATCCGCGTGGCGCGCCGCCCAGGACGGGCGCCAGCGCGAGCGTCGCATCCAGGTGCAGCGTGCGCTCGCGGTCGCCGGACCCGTGCTCTCCCGCACGATCGCCTCCGGCGGTGCGCTGAGCCCGGACGAGCGCGACGAGGCGCGACTGGCGGAAGGGCGCCTGCGCGACGAGCTGCGCGCGCCGCGCCTGCTCGACGAGGCGGTGCGCGAGGCGCTGGATGCCGCACGCAGCCGGGGGGCGACGGTCACCGTGCTGGACGAGGGCGGGCTCCTCGGAGTCAGCGAAGAGGACCTCACCACCATCCGCCAGGAGCTCGCCGAGACCGTCGCGGCCTCCGTATCGGAGCGGATCTACATCCGCACCTCGCCGGATGACCGCGTCGCCGTCACGGTGGTGGGTCGCTCCGGCGTCGAGGGGCTCATGTCCGACGAGGACAGCGTGGACCTGTGGCGCGAGATCCGGCATCCCGGCGCGGAGAAGGCGGCATCCGGCGCCTGAGCGCGTATCCCGGCAGGGCACCGACCCCGGCGGGGAGGGGGTGCCGGGGCGGTGACGAGAGAGAGGAGGCGAGGGGCGGCGAAGCCGCCCGCCCCTCGCCTCGTGGACGGTTACCCGAAAACCGTCCACCTGGTCGGACCTGTGCCCGTCTACCCTTGGCCCGGACTCTGAAGCCGAACTCCGGAGTCGGGCCCTGACGAGCAGGTCGACCGAACGCGTAAAGCGTTCCAGCACATCCAGTATCAGGCGGAGTGAAGGTGCCTGTCTGTAGGTATTTTGGGGGACATCTCGGGGGTGTCTCAGCCCCCGAATCGGCCCCAGCCCGGCTCGCGTCGCAGGGGGGCGCGCAGCCCTCGCTGCGACAGCCGCCAGCCGCTGCGCGTGGCGGAGTCCTCGGCGACCGCGCCCGCGGCCTCCTCGGAGTACGCCTCGCTCACCACGGCGATCAGCGCCGCGAGCTCCTCCTCCGTGGGCGCGCCACGCACGACGTCCACGCGCACGGCTGCCGGCACGGACACGGCATCCCCGGTGACATCCCCCGCTGTCATCGCGTCCATCCTCTCGTGAGCTGCGCTCACAGGGGGATGTTACCGTGCTTCTTCGGCGGCATGCTGGCGCGCTTGCCGCGCAGGGCCCGCAGCGCCTTGGCGATCGAGACGCGCGTCTGGGCGGGCTCGATGATCCCGTCCAGCTCCCCGCGCTCGGCGGCCAGGAACGGGGATGCCACGTTGTACAGGTACTCGTTCGCGAGCCGCGCGCGCACCTCGGCGATGTCCTCGCCGGCCTCCTCCGCGCGCTTGAGCTCGCCGCGGTAGAGGATGTTGACCGCCCCCTGGCCGCCCATCACCGCGATCTCCGCCGTCGGCCACGCCAGGTTGATGTCGGCGCCCAGCTGCTTCGAGCCCATCACGATGTACGCGCCGCCGTACGCCTTGCGCAGGATCACCGTCACGAGAGGGACGGTCGCCTCGGCGTACGCGTAGAGGAGCTTCGCGCCGCGGCGGATGACGCCGGTCCACTCCTGATCGGTGCCGGGGAGGTATCCGGGCACGTCCACGAGCGTGACGATCGGGATCGAGAACGCGTCGCAGAAGCGCACGAACCGGCTCGCCTTCTCGCCGGCCTCGATGTTGAGCGTCCCGGCCATCTGGGAGGGCTGGTTCGCGATGATGCCCACCGTGCGACCCTCGACGCGACCGAATCCGATGACGATGTTCGGCGCGAACAGCGGCTGCACCTCGAGGAACTCGCCGGCGTCCACGACGTGCTCGATGACGTGGTGGATGTCGTACGGCTGGTTCGGCGAGTCGGGGACGATCGTGTTCAGGGTGCGGTCGGCATCCGTCGTCTCCCACTCGAATCCGGACTCGTAGACCGGCAGCTCCGACATGTTGTTGTCCGGGAGGAAGCCCAGGAGCGTACGCACGTAGTCGATCGCGTCGTCCTCGTCCTCGGCGAGGTAGTGCGCGACGCCCGAGCGCGTGTTGTGGGTGTACGCGCCGCCGAGCTCCTCCATCCCGACGTCCTCGCCGGTGACGGTCTTGATGACGTCGGGGCCGGTCACGAACATCTGGCTGGTCTTGTCGACCATCACGACGAAGTCGGTGAGGGCGGGGGAGTAGACCGCACCGCCCGCGGCGGGGCCCATGATGATCGAGATCTGCGGGATGACGCCGGAGGCGGCGGTGTTCAGGCGGAAGATCTCGCCGTACTTGCCGAGCGCGACGACGCCCTCCTGGATGCGGGCGCCGCCCGAGTCCAGCATGCCGATGCACGGCATCCCGCCGTTCATCGCGAACTCCATGATCTTGATGATCTTCTCGCCGGCGACCTCGCCGAGCGATCCGCCGAAGGTCGAGAAGTCCTGCGCGTAGACGGCGACGGTGCGCCCGTGGATCGTGCCGACGCCGGTCACGACGGAGTCGCCGTAGGGGCGGGAGCGATCCATCCCGAAGGCGGTCGTGCGGTGGCGCACGTACTCGTCGATCTCGGTGAACGAGCCGTGATCCAGCAGCAGCTCGATGCGCTCGCGCGCGGTGAGCTTGTGCTTCGCGTGCTGCTTCGCCTGCGCGGTCGCCTCGGCGTCGACGACGGCCTCCTGATAGCGGTGGCGCAGGTCGGCGATCTTGCCGGCGGTGGTGGAGAGGTCGGGGAGATCCGTCACGGATTCAACCCTAGCGATCCCCGGTCCGGGACGGTTGGAGGCTTCGCACAACGCCTCCCCGCTCCTTCCGTCGGAACCATACGGCCCGTCGGAACCATGCGGTCCGTCGGAACCATGCGGTCCGTCGGAACCATGCGGTCCCGAGAACACGTGTTCTCGCCGACACCACCCGATTTCGGCGTCAGGTCCGTGTGCTCTCGTCGAGAACACGTGTTTTCGAGGAGGGGGACGGAGGAGGGAGACGCGAGGAGGGGGACGGAGGAGAGAGACGGAGGGGCACGGCGGCGAGGGAGGGGGCGGATCTGGCAGGGTGTGCGATATGGATGAGTACCCCCGCGCGAGCGCGCGCGCGACCGAGGCCGGCGGCCGGCTGGACGTCGCCGAGCGCACCGGGTCCACGAACGCCGATCTGCTCGCCGCATCGGGCTCCGGCGGCGAGCGGCTGCCGCACCTGACCGTGCGTGTCACCGCGGACCAGACGGCGGGCCGCGGACGCCTCGATCGCACCTGGACGGCTCCGGCCGGCACGGCCCTCGCGATCTCGGCGCTCGTGCGGGTGGATGCCGTGCCCCCGGCGTCTCGCGGCTGGATCCCGCTCGTGGCCGGGGCGGCGATGACCAGGGCGATCGCGGCGCAGCTCGCCGGACGGGGGCACAGCGTGCGGGTGAAGTGGCCGAACGACGTGCTCGTGGACGGCGCGAAGATCTGCGGCATCCTCGCGGAGGCGGTGCCGGGCGATCCGGACGCGGTCGTGATCGGCGCGGGCGTGAACACCCGGATGCCGCGCGAGGCGCTGCCGGTGCCGACCGCCGTGTCGTTCGCCGCTCTCGGTGCCGAGGCCGACGACGACCGGCTGCTGGCGGACTACCTCGACGAGCTCGACGCCCAGCTGCGGGCGCTCGGGCAGGCGCACGGCGACGCGTCGGGCGCTGGCATCCGGGCGGAGCTGGAGGCGCTCACCGCGACGGTCGGCTCGGACGTGCGGGTGTCGCTGCCGGACGGATCCACCCTGCTGGGGCATGCCCAGCGGCTCGACGCCGAGGGCCGCCTGGTGGTCGTCGTCGGGGATCGCGAGGTCGCGGTGTCGGCCGGCGACGTCGTGCACGTGCGCTGACCGGGCCGCGCCTTGCCGCCGCGCCGCACGGCGCAGGGCACAATGGGGGGATGACGCAGCCGATCGGCATCGGGGGGCGGCCGCTGACCCCCGCGCCGGGCACCCCGACGCCCGAGCTGCGCGTCGTGCGCTTCCGCCGTCACGCCCGGCGGCTGATCTGGCCCGTGCTCCTGCTGCTGATCGTCTCCGGCGCGACGGGCTACTTCTACGGCAACCTCCCCGAGCCGCTGAAGGACTGGATGCTGCTGACGGCGGCGGCCGTCGTCGTGTTCTTCCTGGTGCTGATCCCGTTCCTGTCGTGGTGGTCGCACACCTACACCATCACGACCCGGCGGATCGTGGAGCGCTCCGGCGTGCTCGCCCCCCGGCGGCGGGAGCTGAGCCATGTCCGCGGCTACACCATCCAGGAGCGCCGCGGCTTCATCCAGCGGATGTGGGGAGCCGGGACGCTGACCCTCTCGGACGGCGTCGAGCAGCCGATGCGTCTCGTTGACGTGCCGAACTCGGCGCTCGTGCACGAGGTGCTCGTTGATCAGGTCGAGGTGAACCAGATCCTCGCCCACCGCGACGCGCAGCCGCTCCCGGCTCCGCCGCCGCCCCCTCCGCCGCCACAGCGCCGCTCCTGACGCGGTGCGGATGCGCGTCCGCCGATGCGGGACAATGGCTACGCGTGCGGATCCGTGCGCGGGCGGAAGGAGCGGGATGTCCCTGCGAGTCGGTGTGATCGGTGGCGGCCAGCTGGCGCGGATGATGATCGCGCCCGCCGTCGAGCTTGGTGTCGAGCTGAGCGTCCTCGCCGAGCAGGAGGGGATGTCTGCGCGACTGGCCGTGACGGCGGTCGGGGACTATCGCGACGCCGACACGGTGCTCGCGTTCGCCCGTGACGTGGACGTCGTGACGTTCGACCACGAGCATGTGCCGCAGCCGGTGCTGCGCGCGCTCGTCGACGCCGGCGTCGCGGTGCACCCTGGGCCCGACGCCCTCCTCTACGCGCAGGACAAGCTGCTGATGCGCGCCCGGCTCGCCGAGCTCGGGATGCCGCAGCCGGACTGGGCCGCAGTCGGCGACGCCGACGAGCTGCAGGAGTTCGTCGACGCCCACGGAGGGCGTGCGGTCGTGAAGACGCCGCGCGGCGGCTACGACGGCAAGGGGGTCCGGGTGGTGACATCCGGAGTGGAGGCCGCCGACTGGTTCGCGGCGCTCGCCGAGGACGCCCGCGGCGGCGCGCTCCTGGCCGAGGAGCTGGTGGACTTCCGCCGCGAGCTCGCGCAGCAGGTCGCCCGGCGGCCCTCCGGCGAGGTGCGCGCGTACCCGGTGGTCGAGACGGTGCAGCGCGATGGCGTGTGCGCGGAGGTGATCGCCCCCGCACCGGCGGCGGGGGACCGGCTGGCGGACGCCGCCGCCCGGGTCGGCGTCGCGATCGCCGAGGGCCTCGGGGTGACCGGGATGCTGGCTGTCGAGCTGTTCGAGACGACCGACGAGCGCATCCTCGTGAACGAGTTGGCGATGCGACCGCACAACAGCGGGCATTGGAGCCAGGACGGCGCCGGCACGAGCCAGTTCGAGCAGCACCTGCGCGCGGTGCTCGACCTGCCGCTGGGCGATCCGGCCCCGCGGCAGCTGTGGACGGTCATGGTCAACGTGCTCGGGGGGCCCGCCGAAGGGGCGCTCGACGAGCGTTTCGCCGCCGCGATGTCGGCGCACCCTGCCGCGAAGATCCACACGTACGGCAAGGACCCGCGGCCGGGCCGCAAGGTCGGCCACGTGACCGTGGCCGGCGACGAGCTCGACGACGCCGTGTACGACGCCCGTGCCGCGGCAGCCTTCTTCGCCTGAGCATCCTCCGCGACCAGGGCGGCGCCGAGCGCGCCGTTGCGGGGTTCTTCCAGTGATGCGCCCTAGCCTGGTCGGGTGACAGAGCACTCCGCATCCTCCGCCACGCCCTCATCGGGCGCGCCCGTCGTGGGTGTCGTGATGGGCTCCGACTCGGACTGGCGGGTCATGAGCGACGCCGTCGAGGTGCTCGCGGACTTCGGCATCCCCTACGAGGTCGAGGTGGTCTCGGCGCACCGCACTCCGGACAAGCTGATCCGGTACGGGCGCGACGCCCGGGACCGGGGGCTGAGGACGATCATCGCCGGTGCGGGCGGTGCGGCGCACCTTCCCGGCATGCTCGCCTCGGTCACGGCGCTCCCGGTGATCGGGGTGCCGGTGCCGCTCGCGCTCCTGGACGGCATGGACTCGCTCCTGAGCATCGTCCAGATGCCCGCGGGCATCCCGGTCGCGACGGTGTCGATCGGGGGCGCGAAGAACGCGGGACTGCTGGCGGTGCGCATCCTGGGCGCCGGGGATGCCGGGCTTGCGGACCGGGTCGAGGCCTATGCGCGCGACCTGGAGGCTCAGGTCGAGGAGAAGAACCGCCGGCTGAAGGCGGCCGCGGCGGAGGTGTCGCGATGACCGCGGCCGCGCGCATGCCGCCGGCGGCGCGGCCGGGTGCCGATGCACGGAGCGTGAGCCATCTCGCCGTCCAGCCGATGCGTCACCCCGATGCCGGCGCGAGCGACGTCATGACCCGGCGCGGCTGGTGGCTGGTCGCGTTGAACTTCCTCATCCCGGGTTCGGCGCAGGTGCTCGCGGGCAATCGCCGGCTCGGCCGTTTCGGGCTGGCATCCACGCTGCTGCTGTGGCTGCTCGTCGTCGTCTCCGTCGTCAGCCTGATCCTGTGGCGGCGGGCGGTCCTCACCGTCCTGACGAACCAGTTCGCGCTGCTGCTCATCGAGGTGCTGCTCATCGCCTATGCCGTGCTGTGGGTCGTGCTCACGATCGATACCCTGCGCATCGTCCGGCTCGTCAGGACGGGCGGATGGGCGCGGCTGGGCATCCCGGTCCTCGCGGTCGTGCTGCTCGCGGCCGCGGGCGGCGGCGCGGTGAAGGCCGCGACCTACGCCGACGGCGCGCGGGGCGCACTGGGGGCGATCTTCTCGGCCAGCGGCCCGGCGCAGCCGCCGAGCGACGGCTACTACAACATCATGCTGCTGGGCGGCGACGACGGCGCCGGACGCGACTCGATGCGGTTCGACAGCATCTCGGTGGTCTCGATCAACGCCGAGACCGGGCAGATCTCACGCACCGGGGTTCCGCGCGACCTCGGCGGCTTCCCGTTCGTCGACGGCAGTCCCATGAAGCAGCTGTACCCGGATGTCCACACCGGCCACCCGGACGCCACGTGCGGCTGGGGCGCGGGGATCAACCAGCTCAACACCGAGGTGACGGTGTGCGGTCACGGCAAGCAGCTGTATCCGAACGCCGCCGCGCAAGGCTCGACGCCCGGCATCGAGGCGACCAGGGATGCGCTGGAGGGGCTGCTCGGCATCAAGATCCAGTACTACCTGCTCATGAACTACGGCGGTTTCGCGCAGCTCGTCGATGCGCTCGGCGGGGTCACCATCACCGTCACCGAGCGCCTGCCCGAGGGCGGTCCGTCGTACGAGGGCGAGCCGGTCCAGAAGTGGGCGACCGGATGGATCAACCCGGGCACCCAGCACATGGACGGCAACACCGCCCAGTGGTACGCGCGCTCGCGGGAGACGACATCCGACTGGGATCGGGTGAAGCGGCAGTCCCAGCTGCAGGACGCCATCATGCAGCAGGTCACGCCCGCGAACCTCCTCGCCCGATTCCAGGATGTCGCCAAGGCGGGAACGAATCTGTTCAAGACGGACGTCCCCGAATCGATGCTCGGCTATCTCGCGGACCTCGGGGTGCAGTCGAAGTCGCATCCGTCGCCGTCGATCGTGCTCGACCCGCACGTGAACGTCGACCAGAACGCGCCGGACATCGCCTACGTCCACGGCCTCATCCAGAAGATGCTGCACCCGCCGACCGCGTCCCCGACGCCGGCCGGCTGAGGGTGACGAGGACGCGATGACGACGACGCTGCGCGTGGTGCTCGACCAGCTGGTGACCCCGACCGACGCCGACCTGGCCGCCGCATCCCGTGAGCTGGCCGGCGCGCTCGTGGACTCCGCGCCGGCGGGCTGCGACGTGGCGGCGATCGCCCCGACCGCAGGACGCGACGGCGGTGACGGCGACGTGGACGTCGCGGGTCTGACATCCGTGCACCGCATGGCGCTGGCACGCAGGGAGCTGGCGGCGGCCTGGCAGCTCGGGGTCGTCGCGGGCGTCGGGGGAGGGCTGATCCACTCGCCGACGCTGCTCGCCCCGCTCGCGAAGCACGACCGCGTCCACGACCACGACCAGACGGTCGTGACGCTGTGGGACCTGCGCGCATGGGACGCGCCGGACGAGCTGCCGCGCGCGTCCGTCGTGTGGAGCCGGACGATGCTCAAGCGCGCCGAGAAGCACGCGGACGCGGTCGTGGTGCCCACGCACGCGATGGCGCAGCGCCTCGCCGAGACGACGAAGCTGGGTGAGCGGCTGCGGGTGGTCTCCGGGGCCGCTCCGACCGGTTTCGCCGTGCCGACGGATGCCGTGGGCCGGCGCCGGACGCTCGGCATCCCCGAGGCGGTGCTGGTGATGTCCGGCGATGCATCGGCCTCGGCAGGCCTGGAGGCCGGATTCCGGGCGATCGCCCCGGTCGATCTGCCCGTCGTGGTGCTGGACGTTCCGGAGGGGGAGGAGCCCGCCGTCGCGGAGCTCGCCGCTGCCGCCGGAATCCGGGAGGGTCATGTGCATGCCCGCGGCGCGCTCGAGCCCGGGGACCGGGCGGCGGTGCTGGATGCCGCGCTCGCCCTCGTCGCGCCGTCGCGGCGGCGCGGCTTCCCGTGGCGGGTCGTGGAGGCGCTCGCGGCGGGCGTGCCGGTCGTCGCGGCCGCCTCGCCTGATCATGCCGAGGT
>Ga0209963_1001232_pt1 | contig 15868 bp, 17 predicted proteins | sample ThiBio_1000_biof_2_FD_183957 | JGI IMG/M metagenome (GOLD analysis project Ga0209963, IMG submission 183957) | Wastewater bioreactor microbial communities from Cape Town, South Africa - Thiocy_cont_1000_biof (SPAdes) | ecosystem: Engineered > Bioreactor > Thiocyanate-remediating >...
TGTGGTATCAGCATATGGCTGATTCGGATTGTTGAACAGTGAGGTAATCGCATTTCCGTCGAAGGTCCCGGCTACCCCAGTAATGTCGTATCCGTTCACGGCATTGAGGATATCGGAAGTAGTGATGATCAGATTCCCGCTTAATGTGCCGTTGTAAGTGAAATCATATATCGCGGCGTCGGCTGGAGCGGTGGAAACTAACCCAAGTAACGAACAACCAGCAATAAAAGTGCAAATCCTATTCATTATAGGCTCCTGCCAAGCATAACTTTAGACAGCTGTTTGAATGAGGTATTTCCCCGTCAACTAGTCCGACGTGCAGTTTGGGGGCGATTCGGTCTTTTGACTAGGGGCAACAAAGACACGCGACCACGGCTTTGATAATATCCTCACTCATCATTTCCTACCTTTCACCGGCCTTAGTTTCGACCCGTGCTCCTTGACGAAGCCGAGACGGAGTTCGTTGAGGATCTTGGAGAGGGGATTCGTGCGCTCGCTTTTGTGCCGCCTCTGCGGTAAACGTCGGATGCTTAACTATCTATCGGAAACAAAAGACCGCCATGAAAGGTGGGTCTCAGTGGTTTGCCTGAGGGGACTGCGGATCAGGCAGCGCGAAGCGTCGTGCTCTTTCGCTGACGATAAGTCATGAAGCCGATTCCGAAGAAGGCCAAGATCATCATGGCCCAGGTGGATGGTTCGGGGACGGCCGCAGTTACACTGAAGGTTGTGAGCGGGCCAGCTTGAGGATCATTGTAGTAGCCTTCAGCGTTTGGAGGGTTGAAAATCAGCCAATAGTTTCGTGCCGCTAAATCCATTTCCGCCTTGCGGATCGCCGTATCAAACGTTACCTGCGAGATTGGTCCACTCGAATCCAAATTAAATGACCAACCACTGAAACTCGTATAGGGACCTCCGCTATAAAAGATATTGTGCGCGAGCTGACAATATAGCCGGATCCGTAGGCGTACATTTCAGCAGGCCTTAAATGGGCGTCGAGCCTGGGACTGCTCACCGTGGAAAGAGTTGGAATCAACTTCCCTGCCCGTGAAAGGCGAAGCTACCTGGGTCGGCAGCTCTCGCGACAAATCTGAGCCTGGCTGTCACAAGCCATTAGGCAAGGCGTGCTGAGAGTCGTCGGACAGACCCGCTTGCATGCAGCGTTCTGATTGGCGCAATTCGCTATGCAGGCATCCGTGGTGCTGTCGGCGAGCTTGAGCTCGGTGAAGCTAAGATTGTCTGCCGATGCACTGGCAGATTGCGCTAGAGTGAAGACGAATAAGACCATAGCGAGCGCATTTTTCATAAAGGCCTCATGAAGCGAGCTGTATTGCCCTTTACCCCGCGCACCAAGCGTACATGAAAAGCTATCAGTTCGTGATCAGAAATTCCTCGATGGAGCATCCGGTCCCGAGAGCCGCAGTCAGCCAGCGCGGTTGCTTGCCTCTTCCCGACCAGGTTTCGTTGGGAGCATTTGGATTGCGGTATTTCGGGTTGACGGTGGGATAGGCGCGTCGTCGCCGAGGCATAGGCTCAATCTGAGCCTTGTTGCCGGGTTCATTCTCTCGCTGAAGCTGAGCCAGGCGCTTTTCTAAGGCCCGTTTCTCGGCATTCAATCTCACCGACAGAAGACGGTTCAATTCTTCATGAAGCTGCCAAAGCTCATCTATTGAGAAACGCTCCAGATTGATGTTCTTCATCTTAAGCCTCCCGCAGATTGAGGTTAGAGGCCTCGAATCAGTCCCAATGCAATTCCTCAGTCTTTTCCAACGCGATTTATTTGCGACCGACGATCAGGATGGGAATCGCAGCGAAGTATAGATAACCACTTTGAGCCTGTTTGAAAATTGGGCTGGGCCGGGATTCCGGCGGCGCTGCGATATGATTCATACTTCGGATGTGGGCACGCAAGCAGCGAGGCCGAATGGCCAAGATCGCCGGGAAGACCAAGCGCTACCCATCTGACCTGACAGACCAGGAATGGGAACGGATCGCGCCGCTGATGCCGAAGCCCGGACGCAAGGGTCGGGCCGCGGCAGATCGAATTTCGTGAAGTGATAAAGGCGGTGCGCTATCTCGTACGCTCGGGCTGCGCGGCTGGCGGATGCTACCCATGGATTTCGGCCAGCGGCGCTTCCTGTTCCAAACGATCCATGACATCGAACTCATGCTGGACCGGGAAAGGCTAGGTCGCGAAGCAAGCCCGTCGGCTGCGGTGATCGGCCAGTCGGTCAAAACGCTGCATATCGCGGTCGACCCCGACGAGCGGCTGTTGATGGTCAATCTGACGACCGCCGACATCTCCGACAGCGCCGGCGATCCTCAATACGATCCGCAAACGCTGGCCGAGGGTGAAACATCTCTTCGCCGATGCCGCTTACGACCGGCTGCAGTTGATGGACAAGGCCACCTATCTACGGTTCGTGATCGAAATCATCCGTTACCGCGACGTTCAGAAGGGCTTCGAAGTCCAGCCGTGTCGCTGGGTCGTCAAACGGACTTTCGGTTGGATAATCCGTTGGCGCAGCTGGTTCGCGATTACGAGCACCGCATCGACGCCTAAACTGCCATGATCCACGCGGCTATGGGCGGCGTCCTCATCCGCAGAAATGCTCATCCCCGATTTTCCAAACGGGTTCTTATAACTAAATAAAAGATTTCAGACGCAATACTGAAGTATCCTGACGCAAAGTCGAATCTGCCCAATCAATAGGCGTTTCGCTTCCTTGCGACTTCAAATGCTGTCCTTATCAGGATCTGTATGTCGAGCCATAGGCTCCAGTTGTTGACATACCAGAGATCGAGCTTCACGCGCTCCGCAATGTCCTCCACGCTCGGAGTAGCGCCGCGCGCTCCATTGCACTGAGCCCATCCCGTGAGTCCTGGCTTCACGTGGTGACGGAAAGCATAGTCTTCTAGGATTTCCTCAAAATAATTGTCGTGGGCGAGCGCATGCGGGCGGGGCCCAATCAGAGACATCTCCCCCTTGAAAACGTTGACCAGCTGAGGCAATTCATCAATACTGGCTTTTCGCAACGTCTTGCCGATCGGCGTGACGCGAGGATCTTCTCGCGTCGCCTGAACCACGACGGGCCCGTCTTCCAGCACTCTCATGGTGCGGAACTTCAACATTACGAATTCCTTGCCATTGAAACCCTTGCGGCGCTGCCGAAAGATCACCGGACCATCGCTATCCAGCTTGATGGCAATGGCGGTGAGCATGAAAACCGGCAGCAGCAGGGTAAGGGCGAGCGAGGCAACCACGATGTCCATTGTCCGTTTCACGAAACGCTCGGCGGCGCTAAGTGGAGCGCGCTGAATCTCAATCGCAAGCACACGCTGACGGGCTGACGACACAAAATTCGTTAGGGATCGGACGCGCAGGTCCGGAAGCAGTCGCACCGACACCGGCAGGCTCTTGACGTTATCGCGAACCATGTCCATTCGGGCGCTGTCGTTCCAAGGCAGCGCAAGCACAATTTCTCGACAATTGTTGCGACGAATAAAGGTCCTGACAAGATCCAAAACGCTCTTGTCGTCCGCCAGCCGACGGTCCGGATCACGATCGTCGCTCAGGCGAAACTCCTTCAGATCCGTCGCTCCAACCAACGCAAGCCGATCCTGCGGCCCGAGCGCCCTTAACTCGTTCTGATTTCCGATCAGGATCAGGTCCCGTCGCGCTATTCCGCCTTTGGCGACGGCGGAGGCAAGGCCTGCCTTGGTCAGCTTGCGCACAGCCAAAAGGCCGATGGGCGCCACGAAATAGAATACGACAAATGCGCCACGCGAGTAGTTTGCCCCGACCTTGAGTAGAAATGCGAAAAATGCGAGCAGGAGACCGGTCGTCGACCAGCACACCAGAACCTCAGTGATTTCCACCCCTAGCTTGGCACTGTCTGGCAAATCGTAATAACCGGACCCGCTCATCCGCAGAATATGGATGAAACTGGCCATCAATCCGACGGCGCAGTAGGGAAGAAGGTTGGGGAGTGGGGTACCGGTAGCCAATGGGTAACCTATCCCACCGACCACACTGGATAGCATGATCACCAGGACGTCTGAGGTCGACAGAATATAAGGAACGACGTTGGAGGGCACCCAAAGGCGCCCTTCGCGCGTAATCTGGTCGACTTGACGCGCTCGGTCGCGAATATTCGACCTAGTCAATATCCGATACACCAGTTGTTACACACATAATTAATCTAATTCTTTAAGCGACCACAAAATAGCGCCTTAGGCAAACGACTAGATAACTTTTCGTTAATTGGCAGCAGAATAAGCTCACTCCGTGTGCGGCGCAACAGCATCGTACACGTCGGATACGAATCGTTTGAGGGATGGCACGATGTTGCCAATTGTCGCCTGCACATTCGGCGTTTGCCTGGGCCTTCACCTCAACGTGTTTGTCTTGGTTCCGACGACCCTGGTTAGCATCGCGTTCTTTGCAGCTTTTGGTTATTTGTCAGGAACGTCATTACTTCAGGTCACGATGGAGGGCTGTCTGAGTATTTTCCTCTGTCAGGCGGGTTATATGCTAGGCTTGATGGCGCGCGAGCCAGTCGCCCAGCTCGTAGCTCGGTTCAGACTCCGGCAGTTCAGACAGGTTTGACCCGCCATTCTCACATCCATGAACATCAAGCTCGTCGAGCAGTCACATGTGCCGCGCCCCGGCTAGGACTTGCGATTCTCGAGCGCGTACAATGCTGGTGTTTGAGGCCGCTGATACACGACTATCGGCCTCGTACAGCCGGCGAAGCAGAACCAAGCGTTCGAGACGATCAAACCAACAAGGTTTTTCGTTTCTTGTACGGAGGCCATCTTTCGTTACGATGTCGGGCCAAGCGTTGGGAAGCAAAAGCAATTGCTTTGGGGTGTAGCCGACGGCACCAGTCTTTTTCACATGGTTGATCGATGGGCTAAGACCCAGGCGAACGGCAGGAAGCTTGCAACTGCCCTGGGAACTGGCCGAGCAGTCGCTGATCGTTAGTGCGCGACTGACGCTGGATGGGTGGACTCTTGGCGAGTCGCAGGATCTGCCGACGACTTGCCCATCAGCCGAGGCACGTTCCGGAAATTCTTCAATCAACAGGAATTGCGTAACTGGATCGGACCAGATGCTCAGCGTCCTGTCAGTGCCGGCCGCACCGACGTCTTTTACGTCATTCGGTGGGAGGAGCAGGCCGCGCTCATGGTGTCGCGCTATCATGCTGGCGTCGCTGATGCTTCGTCGGCGACCGCGGCCGACTTCCGGCGAATGATGAACTCCCCAACACACAGGCGCTGCGCGAAGTCTTTGGATCGATCCGCAGGGCATTCGGGGTCATCCTGCAGGTCACGGAAAACGAGCGCTGGGATCAAGTGGCGCAGGAACGCGCCAAAGACCTCCTCATATTCGTTCCCGAAATTCCTCCGTCAAGCCGGGTGTAGTTGGAGGGCCTCCAAACGAGGGCCCTCTTCGTGGTTGCGACCTGGAATCCGGCAGCAGCGAGTTCGTACTACACGCGCCGGCGTGAGACGGAATATTACACCGGCGGCAACGAGCCGCCCGGTGTCTGGTATGCGCCCGCTGGGGATTTTGCTCTCATCGATGGTTCGCCCGTCGACCGCGAAACCTTCGATCGCCTCTATCACGCCGTCGACGAAAATGGCGTGCCCCTGCTCGACAAGGTTCGTCGGCACAGAGAGCGCACACCGGCCTTCGACATCACCCTGAGCGCGCCGCGCTCGGTCAGCCTGGTCTGGGGTTTTGCACTGTACGATACAAAACGCCGGATCGAAGCGGCGCAGCAGCGAGCCGTACGCGCCACGCTGGCGATGCTGGAACGCGAAGCCGCCTGGGCACGCCGGGGTCGCGATGGGGCCTTTATCGAAAAGGTCGTCGCGTTGACCGGAGCCACGTTCCTGCACCGCGAAAGCAGGTCTGCAGAACACAGCGATGGGAGAGTGTTCGCCGATCTGAACCTGCACACGCACTGCGTTTTGCTCAATCTCGCGACTCGTCAGAGTGATCGCACCGTAGGCGGACTCCATTCCAAAATCATTCGTGACTGGAAAATGGCGGCTGGCGCGACATATCACGCGGCGCTCGCGCATGAGCTGGAACAAACTGGCTTTACGATCGACCGCGTGGGCAAAAACGGCGTGTTCGAGATCGCCGGCGTCGATGGTGCGACCATCAGATATTTCAGTGCGCGGCGGCAACAGATTGAGGACGAGCTTGCCGAGCATGGTGTCACCAGCAGCCAGGCCGTCGCACTCGCCAGCGCAATCGCCAAGGCGACACGTAGCAGCAAGCGCGAGAGTGAATCCCGGGAGGACGTCTGGCGTGAGGCGGCCCGATCGCTAGGCCTGGACGTCGGGACATTCACGGAGAGCTTGCGCGACCCATCTAGGGCGCATGATGGGGAGGTTGGCGAGCGACTCCTTGCGGACAGATTGGCAGCCCTGCCGGCCAGCCTGACCGAACATGAGAGCGTCATCGCACGACGGGAGCTGTTGCGCTCGGTCACTGTCGCGTTTGTCGGCACCGGCTTATCCGTCGAGCGCGTCGATGCCGAGGTCAACCGTTTGCTGAGTCAAGGCGCCGTTGTGGAAATTGGGCGCGATGCGCTCGGCCTACCCTGTTACTCCACCCCGGAAATACTCGCTATTGAGCGGAATGTTGTCGCGCAGGCGCAACGTCTCGCGCACCAATCCTGGTTCACTATCGATCAGGATTCGCTGAGAGATCGCTGCAAGATCGGCGGGCTCACAGCCGAGCAGACCGACGCGGCGTTGGCCGCAACCACGACTTCGGCAGTCGCCATAATTGAGGGGGCCCCTGGGGTCGGCAAGTCCACATTGTTAGCGCCGATTGTTGAGGAATATGTCAAGGCGGGATGCCGGGTGATTGCCACCGCGTCCGCATGGCGCATCGCCAACATACTCCGCGACGACCTCGGAATCGAGGCGCGGGCGACGGCCTCATGGATTGCACGGCTCAGCGCCGGCGAAAAGGTTCTCGATAACCGGACCGTTTTGATCGCCGACGAAGCCGGTTTACTATCTTCCCGAGAAATGCATGCGTTGCTCGGCGCGGTCTCGACTGCTGGCGCTAAAATTATCCTGGTCGGTGATCGCCAACAGCTCCAGGCGATCGGCGCAGGTCCTGGTCTCGACCTCGTGGCCCGTGCCGTCGAGGCGACTCGGGTGAATAACATTGTTCGCCAACGTGAGGCCTGGGCGAGCGAGGCCATCACAGCCTTCGGAGCCGGACAGACAGCACCCGCGCTCAAAGCGTTCGCGGACCGCGGCTTGCTAATCGAGGTGGACGGAGTCAAGGCAACCATCGCGGCAGTGCTCGATTCCGCGGAGCAGATCCGTGCGCGCGATCCCGGCGCTTCGACCCTGATCCTTACCAAGTCAAACGCGGCGGTTGCCGCCATCTCGCAAGCAGCGCGCGAACGACGCAAGGAAGTCGGGATTATCAAGGGGGCCGAGGTTAGCTTCACCGCAGCGACACCCTCTGGCCACCCCACCCAGATCGCGCTAGCCGCCGGGGACGAAATCAGATTCCTCGTTCGCGATGACGACCTTGGCGTGATCAATGGCTCTACTGCGACCGTCGTTAGGGTTGGCGAAATTATCGAGCCGTCGCACAAAATGGGTCGGATTCTCGTCGAAGTCGACATTGGCGGACGGCGGACTGTCTTCGACCCGATGCGGCTCGCCGACGCCCAAGGACGGCCGCGCCTTGGCTGGGCTTATGCTTCGACGGTTTATGGAAGCCAGGGCCTGACGGTCGATCATGCGGTCGTGCATCTCGACCATAGTTACAATCGTCACGACATCTACGTGGCGGCGAGCCGTTCGCGCGGGCGGACGACGCTTGTCGTGGACGCCAGGAGTGTTGATCGGCGCCTCGCCTCCGAACTGCCATTCGATCAGCAGAGCGATGACATGCTCTTCTCGGAGAGCCAGCGCCGGAGCTGGCTGGCCGAGCGACTCGCGCGCGCATCGCCCAAGATTTCCACGCTGGACGTCATCGAGAGCACAAGACCGCTTGAGCGGCAGGCGGAGCAGCATCGGCGACCGTATCGGAAGCTCAGCCATGTGCTCTAAATCGCTGGCGGCTCGCTCACGCGTCAAGCCGCGGCAGCAGGAGCCACCCATTCCGCAGGTGAGATTGGGACGCATGGTACGGCGCACCATCGTCCAGCTTGAGAAAGTCGGTGAAATCCACCAGCCTCGGCCGACGAATTACGCCGACCGCACGCTTACATGTATTGTCTGCTGCATCGTGGCCTGGTCGAAACCTCACTGGCGGCAATTCAATGAATTGTCTGTCGATGGATCGCTGGTGTGGACATCATCCGCTCTCACCTAGCGGATGAGCGATGGGCCAGTGTCCAGCCCTGTCGGCCATGGGCCTTGAATAACGCCGAGCGCGACAGCAGGACACTTAGCGCATTGCGCGGCTGCTGCCCGCCAAAGCTGATGCTTTGGCTGTCGAGATACGCCAGGATTTGCGTCGTCGGCACCGGTTTATCGTGCCGCTGCAAGAACGTCACGACCGCGTCGGTTGCCAGCATTTGCCGTGAGGTCGCCTGGCGCCCCTCGTTACCGATCCTACCCGGATGGTCTGACTGCGTAAGATAGTTGTGACGAAGCTCCGTCAGGATCCCAACCTTGCGGTTGAGCTTGTCGATTTCCTCTTTTGCAGCGGAGATTTCCCGATCGATGAATGCAAGAAGCGCCGGGGCGCCAGCTTCAGCCGGGGTCTTCATGTTGACTCCATCTATGGTCGCTGTGGCTGGTGACCTGTTTGCGCGGGGGGCTATGGACGACGTCTGCATCGGTTTTGTGGCGGACCACAACTCGCCTGGCAGCCGGCTAGATCGCTCGCTAACAATTGGTTGCAAGAAACGTGTCGAATTTTAAGCAAGGGGCATTTCAGCACACAGCATCCCGGCCTCTGCAGCCGTGTCCCCCGAGTCATGACCCAACAAACTAATACTGTACACCAAATTTGCGAAGGTCGTGGGTTGAAAGTGCGTTAATTTTGGTTAACCTCTTTTTATTGCACTTTCGTAATGGAGAAACATAATGCGGGGCAGAATCATGATGGGTGCCGTTGTGGCGGCCACCCTTGGTGTCGCGGCCGCGCCAGAAGCACAGGCCGCCTATGTCGTCGACTTTACCCAGGTGGGGGGAAACGTCGTAGCAACCGGCAACGGTACGCTAAATTTTAATGATCTGACCTTTCTTAGTTTCGAAAACCCCTTAAGTGTGGGGGTAAACCCGTCAACGGGATATTTGGGGATCGGAATCCTTGACGGCGTTGGCCAAGACAACGGGAATAACAACTACGGGGACAACTATGCCCCGATATCCGGACCAGCATCATTCGGAACAGGCGGCTTCACGGCGGCCAGCTCCACGACCGGTATGGTCGCCGGAATAAACGGGGTTAATGGCGAAGTTATTCTTCCTGGTGGCTACTTTCCTGGTAGTCCGTTGCAAACGAGCGTGACGACTTGGGATAATGCAACACTCGCTAGCCTAGGGCTGACGTCCGGTATATACGTGTGGACTTGGGGCGGTCAGAACGCGGATAGCTTTACGGTGAATATCGCAGCCGTTCCCGAACCTTCGACATGGGTCATGATGATTCTTGGCTTTTGTGGCATCGGCTTCATGATCTATCGTCAGCGCAAGAACGTAATGCCTCGCTTGGCCTGAGATCCGCAATCCCCTCAGGCAAATGGCAGAGACCGCCTTCGGGCGGTCTTTTGTTTTCAAATTCAATGCAAAGCGCACGGAACTCTCAACGTTTTCACACGTGATCCTACGGCGGCTTAGCCACACCTGCATCACCCGGCCAGGCGATTGACTGGCGCTGGAGCGAGAATACGTCTTGTTTAAATGATTATGGGTTCAAATCGATTGGCTTGATCGCTACTGTTGCCTTCTTCTGTTTTACTGCACAGGCGTCGGTAACACTGACGGCTACCCACACAAGGAGATGCTCTACGCTGCTCATTTCCTATCGTTAGCGCTAGTGGCAGACTTTCCAGCCGGTTGGTCTCCGGGTTGCGGCGCGTGGCGCCGACATTTGCCGACGTGCACGCATCGTCGCCTTGAGAGCGCCCTCGACAGGGCCGATCGCGCGCGCATCCTTCAAAAACGCACAAGGTCGGCGACAGCTAGTCGAGGGCGTTCTCACGGACATACAAAGCCCCCGGCAAAGCTTGCCGGTCTCCGACACCAGGCAGGCCGTGTCGACCATTCCAGACTCGCCAAGCGAAAAGCGGATGTCATCGACCTCCTTGCAGGCGCTGGTGTAGGTTGAGAAGAACTCCTTTACATCGCGCTGCAAGGCAGCGGCGGTTTCCGCGCAGGGCGGCGGTCAAACCGAGCGAGAGCAAGGTAGATGGACTTCGTTCCTTTTTCTATCGATGACGCTGCCAAATGGTCACCGGCCAGGTCAGCAACGCCGGATTGCCGATACCGACAACGATCGCCTTCACCTTGTTACCGAACACGCCGAGCTCAAAGGCTAAACGTTCGGCGCGGACAATCAGCACTTCTTTCTTCGTCGTGGCCGTCGTCGTCGATGTCGTTGGCCCTTGTAGGCCCGTGGCTCTTGTGGTCGTCGTCTCCTCGATTTCAACCGTACGCTTGCCGATGAGCTGCTCCGAGAACTGCGCGGTTCCCCCATCCAGGTTCTGCTGGCAGACGATCTTGGTTCGGAACCGCCGCAGGATGCTGGTGGCCAGCCTGTCACCATAGCGCTCCTGCAGTTGTTCAACCTCATGCAGCGCGCCCGCGACTATTCCAATTCCTTTATTTCTGCCGATATCGAGAAGATCAGGGAAGCGGCGCAGACGGCCGAGCGAGGCGAGCTCATCAAGGCAGAGAAAGATGCGCCGCTCCTGCGAGTTCGGAAACGACTCATCATTCACGTGGGCGGCAATGGTGTCGACGATGGCGCCGATCCAGGCTGACGAGAGTTCGGGATAGCGTCCCGACCGCTGCACCACGACCGTTCTTGGTTGTGTTGGATTGGAGCCATCCAACCATTCGCGGAATGAGAACTGTCGGGATGCCGGGACCTCGCACCAGTTCTCCGAGAGCGGCCGCAAGACGCGCAGCACTGCCGCGCGCAGCGACAGAAAAAAGCTGACGGTCGTCTTTGACAGCCCGCCGGTTTCGGGATCAATCTCGATCAATTCGGCAGCCGGCGGGTAGAGGGCCTGCAACTGCGCCTTGAGCTCGACCGGATCCGACAGCGTTGCCTCATAGAACTCAGGCATGCCCCACGCGGTCCCGTGACGGCTCTGGCACAGCACCGCGCAGCCGGCGAGCAGCGTTCCGCTGCCGGCTTCCCAGATGTTTTCGTGGGTATGAGGCGCGAGCAGGGCGCCGAACGCTTCGGCGTCAGTCTTGGTCAGCACGTCGCGCCCGATGGCCCAGGCGTGGCCACCAGGGCGATGGCCGTGCAGAGCGGCGAAGGCGCCATCTGGAAGTGGCAGACCGCGGAGAATTTCTCCGGTCGTGTCATGAATAAGGAGCTTAATCTCGCGCTGGGGCCAGCGGCACATCGCAGCCAGAATTTCCTGCAGCAAATGCAGGATAATTCGGGTTTTCCCAGAGCCAGGTGCACCGAGGAGTAAGATGCCGCGAATTTCTCGCAGGCGCGACAGGATCACTCCGGGCGCGAGTGCGATCCCAAGACCCCACTTGCGATCCTCTCCAGCCATGAATGCCGAGGCACTTTTTCTGGCAACGATACCCTGTTGCAGCTCAAGCCCCTCATAGTGCTTACGCGTGTCGATAACCGCGGCCTCGCGCATCATGATGCGCGAGGCCGCGAACCAAGCTGCAGTCGCGGCAAGCAGGCAGCCGGCGATACGGATGTAGAACTCGAACACCATTTCCGTCGCAATCGGAATCCGCCAGGCGGTGGTGAGGGCTGCGAGCACGTGGGTGCAGGCCGGGATGGTCGTGCGCCATTCGGCGAGCGCACCGGCGTACCAATCGATGAAAGTCTCCCACAACCACGGACCGCTCCCGACCCATGGTGAGTCGTTGGCCCAGCCGACCGGCGGAATGACCCAGAATCCGAGCCAGATGGCGACCAGAAGCATGCTCAGACCAACGACGCGGCGTACCCGCTTAGTCGCCGTCAGATCGCGCGTTTCGTAAGTCGCGAGCTTCATCGAGCGCTCCCATTGAGTTGGACACGGTGCCGCCAGACGACCAGTGTGGCATGTCGCGGGATGTAGGCCTCAGTGATGTGACGATTGCTTTGACGCAGTTCCGACGCGGGGATCTGGAGCAGGTCGGCGGCGTGGTCCCATGCCATGTCCTGCGCCGGCGCGTAGATGCAGCCGTCGACCCAGCCATTGAGCTTCTGGCATGGCGGCCAGGTCGAGGCGTCCTGACTGCGGAGCGGCGGCGTGCGATATTGCCACCAGTCGATGGCGGGGTCGGCCGCAAAGCTTGCGATCAGAACGGGGAGCCCGGTCAGCAGGCCGAGGACTACCGCCCGCACGGCGGTCGGGATCATGATCTTGCGCAGAATCGCCCAGGGCCCGCGCTTTCGCTTAGCCGTCTCCTGCGGCTCCAGCAGGCGGTGGGCCGGCGCGATGTGCCGAACGATCTCCGCGTACTGCCTGTCCGTGAGATCCTGCAGCTCCTCGCGCGGGGCGCGGACGAACTGCTGGGGCGTCATCGCCTTGAGCCGTTCGAATCGCGCCGATTGCTCAGCACGATGCTGCGCGCGCAGGGTGCTCGCATCGTTCAGGAATGCCTTGAGCCGTTCAGCCATGCTCGCCCCCCAGGAACGGCAGGAGATGCGTTAGCTGGCTGTGAATTTCCTTACTCCAGGCTGCCACGTCATTTACGAAGCGTTTGGCGTACGGGAGCGACTGCTTGGTCCGTGCCATAGCCTCCCGGAAGTGGTCGTGCTGCCAGGACATGATCACCGGTGGCGACTCGCCCAGCGTCTCGAACAGGCGGCGCGACTGAGACCTCAGCCGCGGCATGCGGATGGAGGAGTAGGTGTCAAGTAGGCGATCAACACCTTTGGCCAGTTTCTCCGGCATGTCGCGCGAGGCCACCTCCGGGCGACCATCCCGCTCATTGCAAACGATCACGATCCGCGCTGAGGGCAGGATGCGCTCTAGCGTCGCGGCCTGGTTAAGGACCTGACGCACCGACTCCTCGGTCGCGACCATCACCAGGAACACAACTACATTCAGGTTGAGCGCCGAGATGTCCTGGTCGACGTCGACTTCCGCGATGAAGGAATTTGCGAGCTCCGTCAGCGCGCCTCCGACCTCGAGCAGCACCGACGCATTGGTCTGCGGCATACTGGTCAGTGCTTCATGGAAGGGGGCGAACGCCGGCAGGAGGTCGCGCTCTCCATCGGCGTCGGCGTCGAGCCTGGCGGCATGCAGGCTCTGGACGTCGGGACCGAGGAAGCGCTGGAGCTTGCCCTGCTCGTCGAGCTCGAAGATCTTCAGGGTATGGTCGACGAGCGAGAATGTCATTGCGATGAGGATCGCGAGCAGCGACTTCCCGACCCCGCCAACGTCGCCGTCGACAATGCACGTAATGGGCGGGGCAACTTTCTTTGCGGGGTGGATCGAAGATTTGGTCTTGGCCATGTTGGCTCCTCTGTTTGCGGGAGCCGACATGCCGAGGGCCCCGCGGATTACGGAGCCCTCCTATTAACGCCGGTTCGATCCCGAAATTTCGGGAACGAATATTTTTGCCAGAACAACCCGTAACTACTGGGTCTTGGTGATACAAAATTCTCGGCCATCCGACTCTGCGTTGGCGAAGAATTCCTCCCAGCCAGCACGCGTCTTCACGCCGAGGGCCAGATCCCGCAGGCGCCAGGCTGCCTCCGTCTCCGCATCAACGTCAGTTTTGCCCTCGGCCTCATCTGCCTGCGCCATGAAGCGCTTCAGCCGCTTGCTATGCTCGGGCCCGAGTATAGCGCTGACGCCACGCTCCGCCCGGCCAAGCTGCATGGCGCAGTCGAGTTCGCACTTGTAAAAAAGAACGTTGCTGAACACCCACGCCGGATTGATGTCCATCGTCGCGGCGGCACTCATCAGCTGTGGTAGCAACGGGCCGCCCTGCTTGTTGTGCGCCAGGTCCTGATGCTGCGCCAGCGCGTGCTTACGTAAGAACGCGGCCTGCATATCATGCTGCTCCACAGGCGTTGCCTTCTTGAATGCGTCATCCTCCATTAGCTCGCGGAGCATGCCCGACATGACGTGCTGGGCCTTCAAAAACTCCTCCGCCTTGGCGTAGACCGCACGTGCGGTGCGCACGAGATCCATCTGCTCCGTTTCAACTGCAAGGGGAGCAACACCGCGTCTTAACAGTTCCACGATGCTGACATAGGCCGATTTCATCGTCCGATAGGCTGTTGGCCCGGGATACCAGTCTTCGATTCGCTTCTGGCCCTCGGCGAAGCAGTTCCGCGCGGAAACATCACCCAGCAGCGGCTGTAGGCGCTCGAAGATCTCGCCGCGACGCGCCTCAGCCGCCATCTTCCTGTGCTCGGAAAAGTCGGCACAAGCACGCAGCCTCTCAGTTGCCATCGCCACCGTTACGTAGAGCCCATCACGGGCGTTCTTCTCCAATCCCTCCACGTCCTGGCCGCCGACGTCGCGCTCCGGAGTCGTATGCAGCTTCGTGACCATGATCAGGACGAGTTCGCCGGCAATGAACTTTTCACGGTCCCGGCACAGCGGGAGATGAGCGTCCAGCTCAACCAGCGTCGTCGGCACGATCAACAGATCGGCAACACCCCGCTCCCGCAGTCGCTCCAGTAGCAACCGGCTCGGCAGGGGGATGTCGCCTGGGTGCCGCTCGCGATTGATGGTGATGAAGGGGCGCGGGTTGCGGCCGAGATCCTCAAGCGCCTCCTCAATCGTCACGACGCGCATGTTCAGCTTGGTATCGGGCATTCTGATCTCCGAAAGTTCGTGGAAGTCGCCGATCATCGCCTGACCGGCAGGGAGAAATTTCGGGAACGAATATTTTTCGTAAGCCTGCGCTGCGAATTTCTTTCTCAGGCAACTTGGCCAACCAGCACACCGGTCTGCGCAGCCAGGAATTCGTCGAGCGCACGCCGCCGCGCCTTCACCGGATATGTCCAGACGGCTTCGTCAAGGCGTGCGCGCAGTCCCCGCCATCGGGGTGATCGGAGCATGCAACTCGGGATGACATGGTAGTCGCCAATTCGAAATCGGTTGCTACGGCAATAGCGAGCGCACCGATCAAAATCGTTCTTGATGCAGGGAGCGTGTGCGGCGATACGATCGAGGTGGTCGCGTTTCCAGCGTGCGACGATGAGGTCGACCGGGTAAAAGCCAAACATCGATTGGTACGCTTCGATATCGCTACGCGATCGCCGGGTCCTCGCTTGCCCGCAGAAGAAATACTCTGTCAGTAAGCCGGCAGACGAGACCAAGGATGACCATTCGAAGTCTGCAGCGAGGCGCTGCGCAGAGCGGTCATCGGGGACGAATGCCGCAGCTGCGCGCTGGGCTGTTGCATTGACAATCAAGTGTCCGCTGATCATCCCCCCGATGTTGGCCGCGACGTAGTGGCCGACCTCGTGGAGGAGGGATCCCTCCTGGCTGTCCAGGAAGGCCTCGGCCGCCTCGGGGTGGTTATGCAGCAGTTCGCGGTCGATCGGCATCGGCGCCTCGTTCCTTTGATACTGGCTGCGATCAGTGGGACGTATCGGCAGGCGCCGAGCCGAGCGGCGTGTGCACGTTGTACTTCAGCGGACCGAGCGCCAATACGGCGTTGCCCATGTCCCGTGCGTCCGGCCGCGCCTTGATATCGAGCTGCAAGTTCTGAC
>Ga0209963_1001235_pt1 | contig 15860 bp, 7 predicted proteins | sample ThiBio_1000_biof_2_FD_183957 | JGI IMG/M metagenome (GOLD analysis project Ga0209963, IMG submission 183957) | Wastewater bioreactor microbial communities from Cape Town, South Africa - Thiocy_cont_1000_biof (SPAdes) | ecosystem: Engineered > Bioreactor > Thiocyanate-remediating >...
AGTTTATAATTTATTAAATTATAATATTTAATAAAGTTTAAAAATAATTTAAAAATAATTAAAAGTTTATAATTTATTAAATTATAATATTTAATAAAAATTTAAAAATAATTAAATTATAATATTTAATGAAGTTTAAAAATAATTAAATTATAATATTTAATAAATGTTTAAAAATAATTAAATTATAATAAAGTTTAAGAATAATTAAATTATAATATTTAATAAAAATTTAAAAATAATTAATTTAAAAATAATTAAAAGTTTATAATTTAATAAATTATAATATTTAATAAAAATAATTAATTTAAAAATAATTAAAAGTTTATAATTTAATAAATTATAATATTTAATAAAAATAATTAATTTAAAAATAATTAAAAGTTTATAATTTAATAAATTATAATATTTAATAAACTTTAAAAATAATTTATAATTTATAATTTAATAAATTATAATATTTAATAAACTTTAAATTATTTTTAAAATTTATAATTTAATAAATTATAATATTTAATAAAAAATAATATTAATTAAAAATAATATTTAATTAAAAAATAAAAGTTTAAAAATAATAAAATTTAAAAATAATTAATAAATTTACAATACAATATTAATAATATTGTATTTACCAACCTAAAACCTTTACACCATCACTAATTATAGGTTTATCTGATTGTTTAACTAATTTTACAAAATCTTTTCTTTTTGTTACTGGTGCTTTTTGTTCATCCTTGTGCCATAATGTTGAAACCATACACTTCCACCCTTTCTTGTTTAATAACATTTTATTGTGTAATATTAATTTACATAAATACCTTGTATACATATCTACATTATCATTAAATGTAATCTTTCCAAACCCATGGATAATTCCTGACCCATTCCTTTCTCTTAATTCAAAATTTACTTTATAATTATCCCTACTTAATAATCTATCTAACCTCTTGTGAACATATTCTACTGCTTCTGATTGTGAATAATCATTTGGAATTCCTGAAATATGTAAATCCCTTGTTTCAAACTTTTCCTCCTTTGGAGTTGGGAATGTAGTCCAATCATAATTATGCACTTTTTCTTTATATTCAGGATATAATTCAATTAGTTTATCAATTGTTTCTTGTTTACATATAATTTGATTCTTATTTTTAGTCTCTAGCAACACTTTTTTATTTGTATCCCATCTATACATTATCTCACAATAAACAAAGCTTCCTGCGGTGTTTAATTCCCTGTGGATATCAGTGATGCATTTTTCTGCTTCTAAAACGTATACTTTATAAGTTTCCATATTTTATATGTTTGAGTTATTTTAAGGTTGTTTGCATCCATTTTTTTTGTAAATTTTCGGAAATTTATCGTCAGTTTTACTTTAATATTAAAAATTATTTAATATTTATATATTTTAAAAACATATAAATATAAAAGTATTATAAGTTAAATATTATAAGTTAAGTATTATCATCATTATCATTACTTGGTTTTGTTGCTGTTGGAAAGCTACAAACTACATTATTATATATTTTTCTAAAAGATACAAATGTTAATGCAAATATATATAATATTAACATTATTATTAATCCAGTAAATAACCCCAAAAAATATGATATCGCATTATTCATTTTATTACTATAATTTTTTTTAATAATATATATATTACCATAAAATTTTTATGGTTATAAAATAACTAATGTCTACTTTAATGAATGTTTTTATAGTTATTGATATAGAAAAAATTAATCCTAGATTTGAATTAGGGACAATTGCTGGTGTTGCTGCTATAGCTTTTACTATTCAAGATAATATAGCAATTAAACTTGGAGAATTTTCTAGAGATATTAATGTAGATTGGAGTAAAGCAGACCCAGATACTTTAGAATGGTGGGATAATAATGCTAAAGATTATAAACAAAAAGTTATGAATAGTAATGTTAAAGATAATATGAATGTTTGGTTATATTTTTATGAATTCATTTATGGTTTTAAAGATAGTAATATTATATTTATTTCAGATAATCCGACATTTGATTTCTCTCATATTGATTATTATTTACAACAATATTATAAAATTAAATCTTTAAGAACATTTAATGGAAAATATTTACAAGTTTGGGATATTAATTCAATGATTTTATCATTATTTACACCATATCAACCACCATATAAAGCTAAACAATTTTTAGTATCACAATATTCACAAACATTTAGAAAAAATTTAGGACAATTTTATAATACTAAATATACTCATGACCCATTAGATGATTGTAAATATATAGCTAAAGTATTTATCATTATTTATTTTTTACGATTTATTAAAATGTAATTAAATATTATTTTATTAAAATAATATATCTTTAATTTATAATTATATAATAAATTATAATAAAATTATTTTTAAATACTATTATAATTTATATTTCTATAAATATATTTAATATTATTTATTATAAAATTATAATTTATATTTATATAAATATATTTAATATTATTTATTATAAAATTATAATTTATATTTATAGAAAATATATTTAATATTATTTTATAATAATATTATAATATAAATTATAGAAATATATTTAATATTATTTATTATAAACTTATAATTTATATTTATAAAAAATATATTTAATATTATTTATTATATTATAATTTATAATTTATTAAAAATATATTTTAATATTATTTATTATAAACTTATAATTTAAAATATGATAATTATAATAATTTATTATAATTATAGAACAAGATTTATCAATTTAAAATATATCATATTTAAAAACGACGAGTATAACGATGAGTATGTATAACGGAACATGTGTTATTACTGACGTAGATAGTAGCGAATACGACAATTTAATTGAAACTATAAACGATAGAACTGTTAAAGATGGAGATTATATATTGGTTAAAAATATTGCTGGTGATGATGTAAAATTATGGAAACGTATAAATTCTGAATATCAACATATTAATATTACTAAATTTATTTTCTTTAGTAATAATAATATTAATGAAAATAATGGTAATAATTTATATACTTTATATGTTGATGGTATTAATATTACTAGTATAACATATTATAATAATACAAATATTAATTTTATTGGAATTTATGAAGAATCATTACCAGATCCAAGTATAGATTATGAAAATAAATTTTATTTATTAGGTGGAACTTTATTTATGTGTTATTATCATGACTCTTATTATGAATGGATTTATGTTATTACTACTTTAGTAAAATTTATATATTGTGATTATGTTAATAAATATGCAGTTTATACACCGCAAATGTCTCTAACTACAAATATTACTAATAAAATTGATTTTGTTAATAATATTTATCAAGGTTTTTATACTGATGATAATATAGATGATATTAATTATAATACTATTAAAGAGGAAATTGAATATTTAAAATGTGGGAATAATGTAAAAATTGGAGATACTATATTATTCCCAGATAATGATGATATATATCATATTGTTATTATTAATGGAGAATCATCTATTGTTGAAGTAAATATATTAGATGAAAATTATATTTTATTTACAGATTTAGGTAATTTACAAATTTTAAGTATTAATATTAATGGTTTAGATGATAATTATTCTGGTGGTGTAGTTTATGATTATTTAGAACAAAATGATGATAAACTTGTAGGTATTTCTGGATATAATGAACCAGTAGGACAACCTTCTGAACAAGATTATGTTTATATTTGTTTAAGTAATTATACTTTATATTGCAATGTTTATGATACAAAATGGGTTAAAATATATAATTCATTATATAAATGTTATTTAACTGATTCTAATAAATTAAAAATTCAAGGAATTTATACCAAATATGATAATTTAGAATCTTATTGTGTTAGTTCAATTTATAATAATTCAAGTAAATATCAAGGATATTATAATATTAATGAATTAACTAAACCAACAGATTATCAATCCAGTTTGGAAATATTGAAAATATTACAAGGAATGAAACAAGATATTGTTGATGCTAAAGATTGTTTACTATGTTTTGATTCTTCAAATAATACTTATACTTGCACTGTTTATTTAATTAAAGATTCTGGATTAAATATTATTATCAATGATGTTGATAAAATAACATTTTTTAATGTTGACGGTGATTATGTTTATTCTCAAATAGTTGATACTGGTGTTATTACACAAATTGATGAAAGTGATTTTAAATTAGATAAAACTAGTGGTATTTTAAATGTTATTGGAGTAAGACCTTATAATTATTATGGTTCATTAGATTTAAATACTTTAGGAAACCCATACTTAAAGCAGTATATTGATGAAGAAAATAAATACCCAACATTAATAAATAATAAATATATTGATATTACAAATGGAATTTTAACATGGTCATTACAAACAACATATAATAATGTAAAAATATTAAAACAACTTGATCCAATTCCAGAAATTAAATCATTATATAACGGATATTATTCTAATAATAATATTGATACTCCAGATATTACTTATATTATTAATATAATAAATGAACTTTCTGGAAATGATGGAAAAAGTGGTGATTCATTATTAGCTTTAAGTGGTGGTTTAATGAGAATTTTTACTATTGTTGATGATAATTTTACCACTAGAATAATTACAGATACTGTATTATTTTATTGTGATAATTTAGATGATGATTATAGTGAAAAAATTTTAATTGTTAGTAATACTGATGTTCAATTATCAGGAAAAACATTTGATAATACTATTAATGTTTTTGAAGGTTATATTGGTAATAATATTCCAAATAACTCAACAAACATTCAAAAATTTTATTTAGATTATTCATCATTTAAATTATATCAATATATTAATTCTTGGAAAGAAGCAATAACTTGTTTATCTAATTATAAATTTATAGATTTATCTAATAATATTGAACTTGATATATATGTTGATAATAATATTATTTATAATACTAATGGTGATAAATATATGTATAATGGAAATTATCAATCATATTATAGTGGTGTTGATAATATTACTATTTTTACTCAAGAAAGTATTCTAAATGAACTAGAAATTGTTAAACATGGAAAAGCATTAATTGGTGATTTCTTATTAATTAAAATAAATGATGAACCAAAAATATATAGAATTAATTCTTTAAATCCATTAAATATTACAAATATTAATGTTCCAAATAAATATTTATTCTATAATTTAACAAATGTTAATATTTTACTTGTTAATAATAATGATATAACTATAACTAATTTAATATTTAATGTTAATATTAAAGTTTTTCAAGGTTATATGGAAGGTATTAAAAATAAAGATTTATCTCCAATATATAATTATTATATAGATATTCAAAATAATTTATTTCAAACATTTTATAATTCTGAGTGGATATATACTTTTCTAGGTTTGTATGTTTATAATTTTTCTGTTAATCCATTTTATAAAATTGAAAATAGATTTATTAATAATAGTTCTAACCTTTCATCATATATTAATGTTAATAGTGTTAGTGATGAATTTCCTTTTGAAAATATACCTAATTCAATAAATTTTAATGGTGATATATTAACATATTTACCTGAATCATATACAAATAATAATATTGTTTGTGTTAACAATGAAATAGAAAAATGTGGTATTTTTCAATATATTGAAGCTATTAATAAATGGGCTTATTATAATCCATCACCAATTATTAAATTTAATGACCAATACATTTATAATTGTGGTAATGATTTTTATTTTATAACAAATGATACTAAATTTATAGGTAAAATTATAAATGATAATAATTTTATAGAACAGGAAATAAATGATATTTCTGAATTTGGAAGTATTATTTTATTAATGGATGATGATAATGAGAATAATGGTAAAATTTATGAATTAACTTATAATGATGATAATATAAATTCACCATATGTTTGGAAATTATTATGTTCTGAACAATCTTATTTTACTGATGTTTTAAACAATATGAATTATATTGTTAATGATGTTGATAATATTGTTGATGATTCATCATTATCATATATTGTTGAAAGAGCTTCAACAAATTATTTTGTTGGTGAATTAATAATTTTATCAGATGATAATATATTTGTCGATGATAAATATTATTCTATATTGGATATTGATAATTATACTGGTGATAATTTATATATTATTGGTAATATATGTTTATATAAAAATAATAAACTAAATATTATTTTGAAAGATAATGAACCTTATACTATTTATGATATTGTTAATAATATTGAAACAGTTTATAATGGTGCTTATTATGGATTAAAAAAATATTCAGGATATTCTGAAAAAGTTAATGATTTTAATAATCCATCATCTTTAAGTTATAAAAATTGTTATCTAATTTATAATGATGTTGATTTAGGTATTAATACTTTGGTTAAAATATATTTAAAAAATAATATTGTTAAATTATTAGATAAAACATATTATAATGATTTATCAACTGGTAAAATGTATATTATTGATATAACTGACGATTATAATATTGGTAAAATAGTAGAAATTGTTAAATCTAAATTAAATAATTCTGTTATTGATAGTTTATTAAATGATTCAAATAATTTATTTAAATATAATACTAGATTTATTAAACAAAATTTATCTATTAATACAAAAGGTTATATTAAATTTGATATACAACCACCATTAAATTCAAAAACTGATAATATTTTAGTAAAGAAAGAAAATAATATTTGGTATTTTGATTGTGATAATACATCAAAAATAAATTTTACTTTTAATAAAGATGATTCTAATTATGAATTAATTTACTTTATTTATAAACAAACAGAATCAAATAAAATACTTTATTCAATACAATTTACAGGTGAATTTACATCTAATGATTTAGATGGTTCAGGAAAATATATATTATTAAATAATAATTTTTATATTAATAATTTATTTAATATTAATTATTTAATAAATGGTGTTATTAAAATTCCTGAATCTGGATTATATAGCATATCGGCTATTATTAATTATAATTATCCGTCAAATAATAGCAATACTAATATTCCTTATTATTCATTAAATAAAAATTCCGTGGAAATTGTAAAAAATGGTGTTTCTATAATTTCAATTAATAATTTATATTCAATTATTACTAATGGAATAGTAGAATTAAATATAATTAATAATTTTGATGTTAATGATGAATTAACATTAGTTTATAATTTAGAAGGTTATCAAAATAATGTTGTTTATAAAACTAGTTATTTAAATATTTCTAAATTAAATTAAATGATTATTTTTTAGTTATTATATTATTAATATAATATTATTTAAACTATAATTTTAAATATTTATTTAAATAATAATTTAATAAAATTAATTAATTTAAATAATTTTATATATTATTTTTATATATAATTTTTATAAATAATATTTATAGAAATGTGTAGAAGTGTATGAGTCAATAGACGGATATCCTCGCAAGATAAGCATATCTCGCAACGATATCCAATTTAGTGCATAATATTTTACAATTATATATAAATTATTTATTTGAATTAATTTTAAAAATTATATAATAATATATTATAATAAAATAATAATAATTAAATTATTAAATTATAAGTAATTATAATTTATTAAATTATAAACTGTAAATTGATTTAAATAAAGTTTTTTCGAGAATTTTTGAAGAAAATTCCTTGCGCTCATAGGCGCATTGGAATTTGCTGCGCAAATTTAATTAACTTTTAAGTAACTTTAATTAATTTTTAATAAAGTTTAAATAAATATTTAATTAACTTTAAATTAACTTTAAATTAGTTTTAAATAAAGTTTAAATAAATATTTAATTAACTTTAAATTAACTTTAAATTAATTATAAGTAATTATAATTTATTAAATTATAAATTAACTTAAAATCAATTTTAAATAAATATTTAATTAACTTAAAATCAATTTTAAATAAATATTTAATTAACTTTTAATTAATTTTAAATAAATATTTAATTAACTTTTAATTAATTTTAAATAAATATTTAATTAACTTTTAATTAATTTTAAATATTTAATTAATTAACTTTTAATTAATTTTAAATAAATATTTATTTAACTTTAAATTAAATTTTCATAAAATAAGATAGTTAATTATTATAAATAGTGTTTATAGAAGTGTGTAGAAGTTTATGAAGTCAATAGACGGATATCCTCGCAATATAAGCATATCTCGCAACGATATCCAATTTAGTGCATAATATTTTACAATTATATATAAATTATTTGAATTAATTTTTAAATTTATATTATATTATAATAAACTAATAATAATTAAATTATTAAATTAAATATAAGTAATTAAGATTTATTAATTTTAAATAAATATTTAATTAATTTTAAATAAATATTTAACATTAAATTAATTAATTTAAATTAATTTTAAATAAATATTTAATTAACTTGTAATTAACTTGTAATTAACTTTAAATAAATATTTAAATAACTTCAAGAAAAAAACTTCGTTTTTTTTCGAGAATTGCTGCGCAAATTTAAATTAATTTTAAATTTTTAAATATTTAATTTTTAAATAAATTATAAATTATTATAATTTAATAAATTATAAACTTTAAATAAATTTTTGGTAATTATTATTTATTAAATTATAAACTTTAAATAAACTTCTAGTAATTATTATTTATTAAATTATAAACTTTAAATAAACTTCTAGTAATTATTATTTATTAAATTATAATTTTTAAATAAACTTCTAGTAATTATTATTTATTAAATTATAAACTTTAAATAAACTTCTAGTAATTATAATTTATTAAATTATAAACTTTAAATAAACTTCTAGTAATTATAATTTATTAAATTATAAACTTTAAAATTTTAAATAATTATAAATAAATAATTTATAAACTTTAAATAAATTTTAAATAAACTTTAAATAATTATAAATAAATAATTTATAAACTTTAAAAAAACTTTAAATAAACTTTAAAAAAACTTTAAATAAACTTTAAATAAACTTTAAATAAACTTTAAATAAACTTTAAATAAACTTTAAATAAACTTTAAGTAAACTTTAAATAATTATAATTTAATAAATTATAAACTTTAAATAAACTTTAAGTAAACCCTAAATAATTATAAATAAATAATTTATAAACTTTAAATAAACTTTAAATAATTATAAATAAATAATTTATAAACTTTAAATAAACTTTAAATAAACTTTAAATAAACTTTAAATAACTTTAAATAAACTTTAAATAAACTTTAAATAAACTTTAAATAAACTTTAAATAAACATAATTTAATAAATTATAAACTTTAAATAAACTTTAAGTAAACTTTAAATAATTATAAATAAATAATTTATAAACTTTAAATAAACTTTAAGTAAACTTTAAGTAAACTTTAAATAAACTTTAAGTAAACTTTAAATAAACTTTAAGTAAACTTTAAATAATTATAAATAAATAATTTATAAACTTTAAATAAACTTTAAATAAACTTTAAATAAACTTTAAGTAAACTTTAAATAAACTTTAAGTAAACTTTAAATAAACTTTAAGTAAACTTTAAATAATTATAAATAAATAATTTATAAACTTTAAATAAACTTCAAGAAAAAACGAAGTTTTTTCGAGAATTTGCTACACAAATTTAAGTAAACTTTAAATAAACTTTAAATAAACTTTAAATAAACTTTAAACTTTAAATAAACTTTAAATAAACTTTAAGTAAACTTTAAATAAACTTTAAATAAATTTTAAATAAACTTTAAGTAAACTTTAAATAAACTTTAAATAAACTTTAAGTAAAATTTAAATAACTTTAAATAAACTTTAAGTAAACTTTAAGTAAACTTTAAGTAAACTTTAAATAAACTTTAAATAAACTTTAAATAAACTTTAAATAAACTTTAAGTAAACTTTAAATAAACTTTAAATAAACTTTAAGTAAACTTTAAATAATTATAAATAAATAATTTATAAACTTTAAATAAACTTTAAGTAAACTTTAAATAAACTTTAAGTAAACTTTAAATAAACTTTAAGTAAACTTTAAATAAACTTTAAGTAAACTTTAAATAAACTTTAAATAAACTTTAAATAAACTTTAAATAAACTTTAAATAAACTTTAAATAAACTTTAAATAAACTTTAAGTAAACTTTAAATAAACTTTAAATAAACTTTAAAAATTATAATTTAATAAATTATAAACTTTAAGTAAACTTTAAATAATTATAAATAAATAATTTATAAAATTTAAATAATTATAAACTTTAAATAATTATAAACTTTAAATAATTATAATTTAATAAATTTATATTAAATTAATATAATAATGATTTATATTTAATCGCTGAATTTGTTATGCGTTATATATGTTAAGAGAGCATAGCTCGTTTAACTTGTATAAGGTATAACTCCTGCTGGATAATACATATCCATTAATAATATTCAGAAAATATTATTTTATAATAATTTAAATAAACTTTAAATAAACTTTCTGTAATTATAATTTATTAAAATATAAACTTTAAATAAACTTTTAGTAATTATAATTTATTAAAATATAAACTTTAAATAAAATTTTAGTAATTATAATTTATTAAATTATAAACTTTAAATAAACTTTCAGTAATTATAATTTATTAAATTATAAACTTTAAATAAACTTTTAGTAATTATAATTTATTAAATTATAAAATTTTAGTAATTATAATTTATTAAATTATAAACTTCTAATAATTATAATTTATTAAATTATAAACTTTAAACTTTTAGTAATTATTATTCAATAAATTACAAACTTTAAATAAACTTAAATAATTATAAATAAATAATTTATAAATTTTAAATAATTATAAATAAATAATTTATAAACTTTAAATAATTATAAATAAATAATTTATAAACTTTAAATAATTATAAATAAATAATTTATAAACTTTAAATAATTATAAATAAATAATTTATAAATTTTAAATAAACTTTAAATAATTATAAATAAATAATTTATAAATTTTAAATAAACTTTAAATAATTATAAATAAATAATTTATAAATTTTAAACAAACTTTAAATAATTATAAATAAATAATTTATAAATTTTAAACAAATTTTAAATAATTATAAATTAATAATTTATAAACTTTAAACAAACTTTAAATAATTATAAATAAATAATTTATAAATTTTAAACAAATTTTAAATAATTATAAATTAATAATTTATAAACTTTAAACAAATTTTAAATAATTATAAATTAATAATTTATAAACTTTAAATAAACTTTAAATAAACTTTAAATAAACTTTAAATAAACTTTAAATAAACTTTAAATAAACTTTAAATAAACTTTAAATAAACTTTAAATAAACTTTAAATAAACTTTAAATAAACTTTAAATAATTATAAATAATTATAAATAAATAATTTATAAATTTTAAACATTTTAAATAATTATAAATTAATAATTTATAAACTTTAAATAAACTTTAAATAAACTTCAAGAAAAAACGAAGTTTTTTCGAGAATTTGCTACACAAATTTAAATAAACTTTAAATAAACTTTAAATAAACTTTAAATAAACTCTAAATAAACTTTAAATAAACTTTAAATAAACTTTAAATAAACTTTAAATAAACTCTAAATAAACTTTAAATAAACTTTAAATAAACTTTAAATAATTATAAATTAATAAATTATAAAATTTAAATAAACTTCTAGTAATTATAATTTAATAAATTATAAAATTTAGATAAACTTCTAGTAATTATAATTTAATAAATTATAAAATTTAAATAAACTTCTAGTAATTATAATTTAATAAATTATAAAATTTAAATAAACTTCTAGTAATTATAATTTAATAAATTATAAAATTTAAATAAACTTCTAGTAATTATAATTTTATAAATTATAAAATTTAAATAAACTTCTAGTAATTATAATTTAATAAATTATAAAATTTAGATAAACTTCTAATAATTATTATTTTATAAATTTATATAAAATTAAAATAAATAATAATTTATATTTAATTGCTGAATTTGTATAATGTATAACTCCTGCTGGATAATACATATCCATTAATAATATTCAGAAAATAATATTTTTACAATATTATTAATAAAATAATTTAAATATTTAATTTTCATTATAAATAATAATATTTATAATAATAGTTAATAGTATTTATAATAATAATTTATAATATTTATAACAATATTTATAATAATAATTTATAATATTTATAATAATATTTATAATAATAATAATAATATTTTATAATAATAATTATAATATTTTATAATAATAATTATAATATTTTATAATAATAATTATAATAGTTATAATATTTTATAATAATATTTATAATAATAGTTTATAATATTTATAATAATAGTTTATAATATTTATAATAATAGTTTATAATATTTATAATAATAGTTTATAATATTTATAATAATAGTTTATAATATTTATAATAATATTTATACTAATATTTTATAATATTTGTAATAATAATTAATATTTATACTAATAATCTATAATATTTATAATATTTATAATAATAGTTTATAATATTCATAATAATTATTAATTATATACTTTGAATTTATTTATATTAGAAATAACTTGCAAATTTATATTGTATTTAAAATGGCTTTTAGTAATATTATACCTTGGATTGGTATAGTTGTTTTATTTTTAATTATTATGGTTTTAGCTTTATTACTTGGGTTAAAATCAACTTGTGAAAAATGTCCAACATGTGAAGAATGTGAAGAATGTGAGGAATGTGATTGTGATGAAGAAGAACCTGAAGAACCGACTGAATGTAAACCATTATATCCATCAAATGTTAAATTTGACAGAAAACGTATTAAAATTAATTTTTATCCTGGTAATTATTATTTAAGTGTAATTAATGATAGAACATTAATTATTACACAAACACCATCAGCTAATGATTATTGGACTTATGATGGAAATAAAATATATTATTATGGAACTAAATTAGCTCTTCGTTATGTTAATGAATTTGTTGGTTCAGATCCAGATTATGCAAATAAATTTTATAATTTATCTGGTTTTATTCAATTATGGCCTGAAGATGATCATACTGGAGAATTTTGGAATTATGATGGTATTAATTTTTATTATCGTGCTGGATATAATGATTTATTTAATTATGTTTTAACTCCAAGTATTTATTACAGTGCTTCAGATATTGAATATTCATCTCCATTAACAATTGCACCAGTTTCTATTTATATGAATAAAAGAGATATGAATAATCATCAAGGTGTTTTTGTTGAACTATAATTTATATTAAACCTTATATATCAATTTGATATATATTTTTAAAGTAATTAAAATAGTGATTAAAATGAATAAAATAATACCTTGGGTAATATTTGTTATTTTTTTAATAATAGTAATTATTTTAGCAATATTATTAGGTATCGGTGTTGGATGTAAAGAATGTCAAGAATGTAAAGAATGTGAAGAATGTGAGGAATGTGATTGTGAAGAAGAAGGTGAAGAAGGAGAAGAAGGTGAGGAAGGAGAAGAAAGTAGTATTTTAGCTGATAATTGTAAACCAGCACAATTTACTAATATAAAATTTACAAATAAAAGAATAAAAGTTAATGTTTATCCATATAATTATTATTTATGTTATCATAATGGACTTTTAGTATTTTCTAATCAACCAACAAATAAAGATTATTGGAGTTATGATGGTGATACATTAAAATATGCTGGAACAAATATTGCTATTAGATATGTTAATAGTATATCACCAACAAATCCTGAATATCCTAATGGTTTTTATAATCCATCAGGATTTATTCAAATATTTAATTCAGATGGTTTTCTTGGTGAATATTGGAATTTTGATGGGGTTAATTTCTATTATAGAGCTGGAAGTAATGATTTATATACTTATATGTTAACACCAAAAATAAAATATAATTTAGAAGGTGATTATAACTCAGCATTAACAATTGTTCCAGTTTCAACAATGATTTATACTAAAACATTTAATGATAAACAACCTTTACAAGTTGTTGACTTGTATTCATAAATTATTATTTAATGTTATTTTAATAAAATAACATTTATTTATTTTAAATTATTTAATTATTTTCATAAATACTTTTCAATAAATATTTAATTATTTTCATAAATACTTTTTATTAAAATAGTTTTTATTTAAAATAAATAATTACTTTAATAAAATAAATACTTGTTTTATTAAAAATACTTTATTAAAATAAATAATTACTTTATTAAAATAAATACATGTTTTATTAAAAATACTTTATTAAAATAAATAATTACTTTATTAAAATAAATACATGTTTTATTAAAAATACTTTATTAAAATAAATACATGTTTTATTAAAAATACTTTATTAAAATAAATACTTATTATTAAAATAATATATATTTATAATATTAAATAATATTATAAATATAATAAATATTTATTAAATTATAAATATAAACCATTTTATAAATTATTTGAGTAAAATAAATTTATAAAATAATTATTAAATAATAATTAAATAATTATTAAATAGCTGTTAATGGATATAAAATAGTTATTTAATAATTATCACTATGGAATATTGAATAACATAAATTTATAATATAAAATGAGTTTTATGACAATATTACCATGGTTGGTTGCATTATTTTTATTAATAGTATTAATAACATTATCTATATTATTAGGATTAAAAACAACTTGTAAATGTAAAGAATGTCCAGTTTGTGATTGTCCAGATTGTAATTGTCCTGAATGTCCAGAATGTCCACCAGAAGAACCTGAACCCGAAGAACCAGAGCCAGAAGAGCCAGAACCTGAAGAACCAGAACCTGAAGAACCAGAGCCTGAAGAACCAGAACCTGAAGAACCAGAACCTGAAGAACCAGAACCTGAACCTCCTCAACCACCAGAACAATGTGAAATTATTTATCCTGAAAATGTTCCATTTGAAAATAAGAGAATAAGAATAACATTTAATTTAGGAACATATTATTTAGGTGTTTTAAATGATAATTTAGTTATTACAAATAATCCAACAAATTCAGATTATTGGACATATAATGGAATAAATATTAAATATTCTAATACAAATAAAGCGCTAAGATATGTAAATAGCACACCACAAAATGATCCAAATTATATTGATAAATTTTATGGAACATCAGGATTTATACAATTATTTGAATCAGATGGATTTAATGGTGAAAGGTGGAATTTTGATGGTTATAATTTTTATTATGCACCAGTATCAAGTGATTCATTAAATTATATGTTAACACCAATAATATATTATAATATGAATAGTATAGAATATAATGCTGCATTAACAATTGCTCCCGTTTCAACTTATCAAAATTCAAGAGATATGTTAAATAGTCAAGGATTAGTTGTTGAAGGTTTGTAAATATTTATAATTTTATTAAAATTATATCATAAATTAAATATAAAATATATTTATCAAATTATTTCTTAATTAATTATTTTCAAATTAATTTTTAATTATTTCTATATTAATTCTTATTATTTCTTAAATTATTTCTTAATTATTTCTTAATTAGTTCTAAATTAATTCTTAATTATTTTTAAATTAATTTTTAATTAGTTCTAAATTAATTTTTAATTATTTCTAAATTAATTTTTAAATTATTTTTATATTTAAATTATTTTAAACTTAAATTATTTTAAACTTAAATTATTTTAAACTTAAATTATTTTAAACTTAAATTATTTTAAACTTAAATTATTTTAAACTTAAATTATTTTAAACTTAAATTATTTTAAACTTAAATTATTTTAAA
>Ga0209963_1001236_pt1 | contig 15839 bp, 12 predicted proteins | sample ThiBio_1000_biof_2_FD_183957 | JGI IMG/M metagenome (GOLD analysis project Ga0209963, IMG submission 183957) | Wastewater bioreactor microbial communities from Cape Town, South Africa - Thiocy_cont_1000_biof (SPAdes) | ecosystem: Engineered > Bioreactor > Thiocyanate-remediating >...
GGGTACAACTGAGCGATCTCCCACGCCAGCGGGTACTCCACCGAGATGCCCTCCCGTTGCCGCCGTAACGCGAAGCTGAGGTGATCGGCGATCGCGATAGCCAGCGACTGGCTCGGGGGGATGGACAGCTCTGTCTGAGCGGCCTCGCAGACCTCCACCGCTGCATCCAGATAGGCGCTCGGGAGGTCGGCGAGGAAGGCGCCGAGTTGCTCGAGAGGCTGGGCCGGGCTGGGCCGAAAGACCCGCTCGACCTCCTCTTCGGGCAGCTCCGTCCCCTTCTTGTGCCGGAACCCGATCCCTGGCCCGAGGGCCACGACCTCGCCGCTGTCCGCGGTCGCGATGACGGCGTTGTTGCTGAGGATCCGCTCGATGTACATCGTTGTCCATCCCCGAAATCGGCCAGGGCTGGCTAGCCGCTGGACAGCGACGCGCCGCGGCTTGCGATCACGTCCCGGTACCAGGCGAACGAGTCCTTGCGAACTCGCCGCAGGCTGCCCTGACCGTAGTTGTCCTGATCAACGTAGACGAAGCCGTATCGCTTCGACATCTGCGAGGTACCGCAGGAGACGAGGTCGATCGGACCCCACGAGGTGTAGCCCATCACCTCCACGCCGTCCGCGATCGCCTCCCTGATCTGCACGAGGTGCTCGCGCAGGTACTCGATCCGGTACTGGTCGTGGACGCTGCCGTCCTCGCCGAGAGCTTCCTCGGCGCCGAGCCCGTTCTCGACTATGAAGATCGGCACCTGGTAGCGATCCCAGAGTCGGTTCAGCGAGATCCGCAGTCCGACCGCGTCGATCGGCCACCCCCACCGGGTCAGTTCGAGGTACGGATTCTTCAGTGCACCAACCAGTAGGCCCACCTGCTCCTGGGCTCCGGGCCGGTCCTCGGTGAGGTGCGACATGTAGTAGCTGATCCCGACGTAGTCGACCGTGCCGGCTGCCAGGACCTCGTCGTCGCCGTCTGCGAACTCGATGCTCAATCCGCTGTCCCGGAAGTACCGCAGGGCGTAGCCGGGATACCTTCCGCGGACGGCGACATCGGGGTAGAAGAAGTTGGTCTGGTCCTCCTTCATGGCCTGGAGCACGTCGTCCGGCTTGGGCGTGGCCGGGTACACCTCGATCCGGTTGATCATCGCGCCGATCATCGCGTCCTCGGGCAGGATCTCCCTGGCCGCGGCGACGGCGAGGGCGCTCGCCACGAACTGGTGGTGAGTGGCCTGGTAGGCCACCTCGCGGGCCGGACGGTCCGTCCGGTCAAGGAGCACGCCGGCACCGGTGTAGACGCTGGTCAGGTTCATGTTCATCTCGTTGAACGTCAGCCAGTACCTGACCTTGTCGCGGTAACGGGTGAGGATCGATCGGGCGAACTTCTCGAATGCATGGATGCACTCCCGGGAAAGCCAACCGTTGTAGCGGCGCGTGAGCTCGAGCGGCATCTCGTAGTGCGACATGGTCACGACGGGCTGGATGCCGTGGGCGAGCAGCTCGTCGAACACCCGGTCGTAGAACGTCAGCCCCTCCTCGTTCGGCTCGTCCTCCAGGCCGGTGGGATAGATCCTGGCCCACGAGATCGAGAGCCGGAACGCGGTGAAGCCCATCTCGGCGAACAGCGCGATGTCGTCGGCGTAGCGGTGGTAGAAGTCGATGCCCCACCGCTTGGGGAACACGCCTTCGAGAATGCCGGCGTCTGCTGCGTCCAACTCCGCCCCGGTCACCTCGAAGGTGAAGTTGTCGGCACCGTCCGCGACGTCGGGACGGTACCGCGCCAGGTCGGACGTTGACAGGCCCTTGCCGCCTTCGGCGTAGGCACCCTCGATCTGATTGGCGGCGGTAGCGCCGCCCCACAGGAATGACGCCGGGAACTCGACCGGGTCGGTGATCGCCGGCCGTCCGGTCTGCCCGGAGCTCTGCGCAGTCACCGGGTCACCTCCAGCAGAACATCACCGGGACTGACGTCGACATGGGTTGTTCGTTCGACCCGGCTCAGCATGGCCGAGTTCGTCACGAGCACCACCGTGGTCGAGTCGTAGCCGGCGGCAGTCAACGCCTTGAGGTCGACCGTGCCGATGGCATCACCGGCGGTAACTCGGTCTCCGGCCTGGACCGCCGGCCGGAAGTACTCGCCCTCGAGCTTGATGGTGTCGATGCCAACGTGGACCAGCACCTCGATCCCGTCGTCGGTTCGAATGCCGTAGGCGTGCGGGAGACAGGCGATCACCACGCCGTCGGCGGGCGCGAAGAGCTGCCCGTCCGCCGGGAGCAGGGCGACCCCCTTGCCCATGGATCCGCTCGCGAACACCTGGTCGCTGATCTCGGACAGCGTCCGGGTCGAGCCGGCCATCGGGGCAAGGATCCTGGACGTGCGGACTGCGGCGGCGACCGCCGGAGTGGCGGTGACGCCGCCCGCGACCGGGAGGCCCGCGGCGGGCTCCTTCACGCCGAACAGGTAGGTCAGAACGAAAGCGAGCACCATGGCTCCGACCACGCCGATGACGAAGACCGTGAAGTCCCCGGAGCCGAGCGCCGCCGGCATGCTGATCAGCGACGGGACCGCGAACGCGTGCGAGACCACACCGCTGGCGGCGATCACGGCACCGCCAACCGCGGCGCTGCCGAGGCCGATGATGAAAGGCCGGCGCAGGGGAAGGTTCACACCGTAGACGGCGGGCTCGGAGATGCCGGACAGTAGTCCGCTCAGGGCGGCGGGGCCCGCGACCTGCTTGAGCTTGGCGTTGCGCGTCCGGAGGAAGACGGCGAGGACGGCGCCTGTCTGGGCGGTCACGCCGGCGTAGAACGGCAGGATCGTGAACGACTGGCCTGACGTTCCGAACTCGTTGATGATGACGGCGATCATCGCCCAGTGCAGCCCGAAGACAACCAGGAACTGGGCAAGACCGCCGATCACGAAGCCGGCCGCAACCGGGCTGACGGTATAGATCCAGCCGACGGCGTTGGTGATCGCCTGGCCGAGGTACGTGGTGAGCGGGCCGATGGTCATCAGGCTCAGCGGGAAGAGGATCAGCACGATCAAGGCGGGCGACAGGAAGTTCACCACCATGCCTGGCAGCACCTTCTTCAGCCAGCGTTCGGCATGGCTCTGCACCCACACGATCACCACGATCGGGATGACCGACGAGGTGTAGGTCGCCATCACGACCGGGATCCCGAAGAACGTGACCGGCGCCTCAGCGCTGGCCAGTCCGATGATCGACGGATACAGCAGGCCACCGGCGAGCGTGAGTGAGACGAACTGGTTCGCGCCGAACCGCTTGGCAGCAGTGAACGCGAGGAACATGGGCAGGAAGTAGAACAGGGCATCCGCGGACGCGCTGAGGATCACGTACGTCGTTGACGTGGACGCGAGCCAGCCGAAGCTCGAGGCCACCAGGATGAACGCCTTCAGCAAGCCAGTGCCCGCGAGGACCCAGAGGATCGGCTGGAAGATGGCGGAGATCAGGTTCACGAACCGGTCGAACAGGTTGGCTGTCTCCGGTGCGGGAGCGGCCTCCTCGCTGTCCTGCCGGGGAAGGAGGGCCTCCAGCTGTTCCCTGACCTGGAGCACGTCGCTCCCGATGACGACCTGCACCTGACCGCCGGCGTTCACCACGGAGATCACCCCGTCCAGCTGCTCGAGATCCGCGCGCTGGACCTTGGACGGATCCTTCAGGACGAACCTGAGCCGTGTGAAACACGATGTCAGGGACGTCACGTTCGCCGGACCACCGACCTTGTCCAGTACTGCCTGGGCCAAGGCCTGCCGACTCATTACTCGCTCGTTGCTCACACTGTCTCCTATGACTGTGATCGAGCGGGCGACTTCCGGGCACAAAAAAACGAGCCCCAGACATCGCACGCTCTCGTGTGCTGATGCTTGAGCTCGGGTCTTGCCTTGGGAGTCACAACCCCTGGCTCTCGAACGGATCAGACCGTTCGCCGCAAACGGTACCACCGAGGGCGGCGTGTGTGAAGACCGGCCAGGCGTGCCTCAGCGCTTAGTGATCTTCCCCATCTTCACGACCTCGAAGGCGCTGCCGGGGACCTTCTTCAGCTTGTTCAGGGCGGCGTCGTCCCAGCGCGGATCGGGCGCGCCGGAGACGAACCAGTTGCTGCCGTTGTCGGCCAGGATCAGGCCGTAGGTCTTCATCGCCTGCAGGATCACCCGGGCCTGCCTCGGGTAGCCGGAGATCTTGAAGCTCTTCTTCAGTCGCACCCGCATGCCCATCGGCGGCAGGCTCGAGCTGCGGCTGCTGGACGCATAGTGCCGCGCCGGCGACACATACGCCTTGCGAGTCTTCGCCACCGTGAACCGGATCGCGTGGGTGATCTTCCCCGACGCCACCTCGTCGTAGCGCACCAGACCGGGCAGGATCGGCAGGCCGGCCGCGTCCGCGCTCGTCCAGCCCTTCGGACGCAGCTTGTTGGTGGTCAGGTCGAAGACCGCCCCCGAGCCGGCTGTCCACGAGGTGCCGCCGTTCTTCGGATGCGCGTCGTACAGCTCGTACAGCAGCTTGTGGTCGCGATCGAGCACCAGGACGTGCCGGTCGCCGTCCGCGCCCGGACCGCCTTCGATCGGCGCGCCGGCCGGGATCGGGTACGGCCCGCGGTCGCTCTCGTCCGCGTAGTCGAAGCTCACCGGCACCTTCGCCTGGCTGCCGGAGACGACGACGTACGGGATGCCGAACGGGCCGCCGTCCCAGTTCGCACCGAAGTCGGCGTGGAGGTGTCCGCTGATGCCCTTGATCAGCTTCTTCGAGTTCTTGTCGACCTTCGAGGTGTCGACCCGCTTGTTCCAGGCGTTGCTCTTCGGGAAGATCCGCAGCCCCTGGAGGCTGGCGTTGGCCCCGAGTTGGGCGGCGAGCGGGGACGCATCGACCTCGATCGGCGCCGTGTCGAGCGGCGGCGGGACGGCGCAACCCGCGAGCAGTGCGCCGAGGCTCACCCCGGCGAGAGCGATCCGCCAACCAGTCCGCAAGGCTGTCATGGGCGCTCAGTCTAGGGCCGGCTCCTACGGACGGGCAGCCCGGCCTGGCAGGTCAGTGCGCCGCAGGCTCCAGGCCCAGCCGATCGCGGACGACGGCGGCGAGCCGCTCGGCCACCTCGAGCGCGAGCTCGGCGGTCTCGGCTTCGACCATCACCCGGACCAGCGGCTCCGTCCCCGACGGACGCAGCAGCACCCGGCCGTTGTCGCCGAGCTCCCGGGCCGCCGCCGACACCGCCGAGTTGACCACGGGGTCGATGCCGGCGCGGGCCTTGTTCACTCCGGGGACGTTGAGCATCACCTGCGGCAGCCGGGTCATCACCCCGGCCAGCTCGCGCAGCGGACGACCGGTGTTCGCCATCCGCGCGGCTAGGTGCAGCGCGGTCAGCACGCCGTCCCCAGTGGTGGCGAACTCGCTCATGATCACGTGCCCGGACTGCTCTCCGCCGAGGGTGAAACCGTTGGCGTTCATGGCCTCCAGGACGTAGCGGTCGCCGACCTTCGTCTGGTCGACCCGGATCCCGGCACCGCGCATCGCGTTCACGAACCCGAGATTGCTCATCACCGTGGCCACCACGGTGTCGCTGTGCAGCGCCTTGCGCTCCCGCATCGCCAGGGCGAGGATCGCCAGGATCTGGTCGCCGTCCACCATCTCACCGGTGTGGTCGACGGCCAGGCACCGGTCCGCGTCCCCGTCCAGCCCGATGCCGAGGTCGGCCCCGTGCTCCAGCACCGCCGCCTGCAGGGACGCCAGGTGGGTCGACCCGCAGTTGTGGTTGATGTTCAGCCCGTCCGGGGTCGCGTGCAGCGGCACGACGTCAGCGCCCTGGGCCTCGAAAGCGGCCAGCGCGGTGACGTGGGCAGCCCCGTTGGCACAGTCGACGACGACCTTCAGCCCCTCAAGGCTCGCCTCGGTTCCGAGGCTGGCGACGAGGTGGGCGATGTAGCCCTCGATCGCACCGGGATCGTCGGTGACGCGGCCGACGTCGGCACCGGTGGGACGCCGCCAGGGCTCCTCCATCCGGTCGGCGATCGCGTCCTCGATGGCGTCGTCCAGCTTCACCCCACCCCGGGCGAAGAACTTGATGCCGTTGTCGGGCATCGGATTGTGGGACGCCGACAGCATCACCCCGAGGTCGGCTCCCGTGCTCGCGACGAGATGCGCGACGCCGGGAGTGGGGATGACGCCGAGGCGGACCGCGTCCACCCCGGCCGAGGCCAGCCCGGCCACCACGGCGGCCTCGAGGAACTCACCGCTGGCCCGGGTGTCGCGGCCGACGAGGGCGAACGGACGCCGTCCGGTCTCGAACGCCCCGGCCTCGCCCAGCACGTGGGCAGCAGCCACCGACAACTCCAGCGCCAGCTCGGCGGTGAGGTCGACGTTGGCGGTGCCCCTGACCCCGTCCGTCCCGAACAGGCGCGCCATGGGTGCGCTCAGCGCTTGGAGTACTGCGGAGCCTTGCGGGCCTTCTTCAGGCCGGCCTTCTTGCGCTCCTTGACCCGGGCGTCGCGGGTCAGCAGGCCGGCCTTCTTCAGCACCGGACGGCTCGCCTCGGCGTCCACGGCGTTCAGCGCGCGGGCAATGCCGAGCCGCAGGGCGCCGGCCTGGCCGGTCACCCCGCCACCGGTGATGGTGGCGATGACGTCGTAGGAACCCACGACGGCCGCGGTGACGAAGGGCTCGTTGATGGTCTGCTGGTGGAGCTTGTTCGGGAAGTAGTCCTCGAGCGTCCGGCCGTTGATCGAGAAGGTGCCGCTGCCCGGGACGATCCGGACGCGGGCGATGGCCTCCTTGCGGCGTCCGGTGGCGCCGGCGGGAGCGACGATGGCGGGGCGCCCGCCGGGCAGCTGGACGGCGGCGCCGGCCTCGGAGCGGTACGCGATCTCGCGGTCACCCTCGGTGAACGGGGCGACCTCTTCGGTCTCGATCTCAACAACGGTATCGGTCACGGTGGTTCCTCGGCTCACTGAGCAATCTGGGTGATCTGGTACGCCTCGGGCTTCTGCGCCTCGTGCGGGTGCTTCGGGCCGGAGTACACCTTCAGCTTCTTGATCTGCTGGCGCGCGATCTTGTTCTTGGGCAGCATCCCCCAGACGGCGCGCTCCACGGCCTTGCGGGGATCGCGGGCCAGCAGCTCGCCGTAGGGAACCGACTTCAGGCCGCCCGGACGCCCGGAATGCCGGATCGCCAGCTTGTCGGTGGACTTCTTGCCGGTGAGCGCGATCTTGTCCGCGTTCACGACGATGACGAAGTCGCCGGTGTCGATGTGCGGCGCGTACTGCGGCTTGTGCTTGCCGCGCAGCAGGGTCGCCGCGGTGACGGCCAGCCGCCCGAGGACGACGTCCTCGGCATCGATCACGAGCCAGGCCCTGGTGATCTCACCAGGCTTGGGGCTGTACGTAGACACGGGTCGAGTCCTGCTTCCATGAGATGTAGCTATCGGCGGTAGCGGGGTCTGCCCGGTTCAGGACGGACCGCAGCGCAACAGCGCCTAAGACTACCGCGCCGGATTTGGGGGGTCAAAACCGGTACGCGGCACCGGTCATCGCAGGTCATCCTGCCGGTAGGTCTGACCCGACGACCGTTCGAGATGCTCGACGGGGCCTTCGCGGGACGGGCTACGGCGGTGGGCCACCAGGATGACCAGCGCTGTAGCGGTCGCCCAGACGAGATTGGCCCACATCATCGGCATCCCGGAGAGGACGGGGAGCCCCCAGAACGAGCCGAGGGCCCACAGGACCGACCCGAGCAACAGGGTGAACACCTGTGCCAGCCATTTCGACGACAGCGTCGGTATGAGCAGCCAACCCAGCACACTGAGCGCGAGCCCGATGGCGATCGTCGCCCGTGAGCTTCCCAGCAGCACGACCCCGTCGACGACCCAGGACGGGGCGCTCGCCAGCCGCACCACGTCCACTTCCTCCCAGGTGCCCGACGGGGCTCGGGAGAACGCCGAGCGCCAGCTGATCACCACCGCCTCGGAGCTGTCGGACGGGTTGACGGCCAGGCCGACGAGGGCCGGCCCCGGGCCAGGCTCAGCCTCGACCCGCCAATCCGATCCCGGCGGCTGCAGCTCGATCAGGCGCTCGGTCCTGGCCTTCGAGCTCGGTGACGCCACCATGCGGGCGCGGTAGCAGACTCCGTCGTCCGCGCAGGCTGACCAGGTCTGGGGTTCGACCTCGGGTGCCGTTGCACGCTGCGGGGGCACGAGCGCCGAGGACCAGGTGCGACCGCCGTCCGTGCTGGCGAGCCACTGCTCACCCATCCCGTACTTCAGCTGCACGCCCACGTAGAAGGCTCCCCCGCCGTACGCGACGTCCGACACCCGGTCGGTGCCCGGGCTCGCCGTCGCCGTCAGCGCCAGGACCCCTGCGACGAGTCCCACCGCGACCCAGCCTGGGTGGGCGCGGCCCACCGGCGAGACCGGCTGGTCGGTGCTCACCTGAGATCCTCCACGGGTTGGGCCGGGAGCGCCGATCGTCGCTCCTGCCACCAGGTGACCCGCATCATCGCGGTGAGCACGAGCAGGATGCCGAGCCAGGCGGCGTGCACCTGCAACCGGCTGGGGGGAGCCCCGAGCGCCGTGATCACGGCGAGGATGCCACACGCCAGGACGTTGACCAGAACCTCCAGCACGACCTTTACGGGGGTCCACGGCACGAGCAACCAGATCATCCCGGCACCGACCAGGAAGGTGAGGATCGTCACCACACCGAACTGGCCAAGCGTCGTCACCGCGCTCCGTACCCACGCGGGCGGGCCGACCAGGGCGCCGAGATCGACCGCCACCCAGTCACCGGCCGAACGGCGGTAGTACACGGTACGGTTCTCGCCGGACAGGACGGCTCGGTCGGGGGCTGCCGTGTCGAGCGCGAACGCCGGCTCGTAGCCCAACCGGGGCACTCTGCCGTCCAGCTGCCAGTTCGACCCCGGAGGAAGCCGGTCGATCAGCACCCCGGCCCACTCTCCGGACGTGCCGTTCGTGCCCCGGTAGCAGGTGGCGTCGGGAGCGCAGACATGCAGATCGCGGTCGTACCGCTGCGACGTCCACTCTCTCGCGTCCGGGCCGGAGCCCTCCGACACCTTCGCCCAGGTCTGGCCGCCGTCGGTGGTCGCGAGCACTTCCCGGTTGAAGCCATCGCCGGGGTCGACGTTCGCATAGATCACCCCGCTGCCCGACTCCAGCATCACGTCGGGAGTCCGCACGCTGCTGGTCGCCGTGGTCGCGAGCACTCCGGCGACCAGCCCCGCGACTGCCCAGACGCGACGGGTGCGCGCCGGATCCGGCACCGCGTGCAACAGCGCCCACAGCGGCGGCAGCACGGCCAGCGCGATCAGGTCCGAAGGGTCCCGGAGCGTCACTCCACCGAGCACTGGCGAGGCCAGTTCCGCAACCCCGGGCACCGTCTTCAGTGCAACGAACCCCACTCCCGCGACCACCGTCCCCCACCGCGGACCGAACAGCACGGCAGCCAGCGTTGCGACCACCACGAGACCGGCGAAATCGCTCAGCTTGCCGGTCAGCCAACCCGGCCAGGCGCCCTTGAAGACATGGTCATTCAGGGCCAGCGCAACAACAGCGACGAAGAACCAGGGGCGCCCCAGCCAGGACGACCGAGCCTTGAGAGCTGTGCTGGCACTCACATCGGCACATTACGGCGGCGAGAACGCCGCCACCGGCGAATCGGCAAGGTGCAACTCAATCGTTACCGGTGACCGCGGGACGACAGGCGCAAAGAGCAACACGATCGTTATCCCCCGGCCGTCGAGGGTGCCGATGCTACCCTCACCGCATGATCGGACGGGAGGCCAGCAGCGCTGTCTTCCCCGCGATCTCGCCGGCCACCTATCGTCCGCACCCACTGCACGCCAGCGACCGTGCCTGGCCGGAAACCAACTGCTACGTCGACCTGTGGATCGAGGCTCTCGCCACCGCCGGGCTGATCCCCGAGGCGATGCTCGGGTTCACCCTCGTCCAGGATTTCGAGGGCGACCAGTTCACGTTCTTCAAGGTCCCGCTGGACGACCTCGAGCGCCTCTACGGCATCACCTGCGCCGAACTCACGCTGTACGACAGTGTCGAGAACCACGTCGCCACCCAGCTCGACCGCGGACGACTCTGCCTGGTCGAAATGGACAGTTTCCACCTCCCGGACACGGCCGGAATCAACTATCACATCGCCCACGGCAAAACCACCATCGGGATCAACCGCATCGACATTGGCGGACGCGGGCTGGAGTACTTCCACAATGGCGGCTACTTCGCCCTGTCCGGCGAGGACTATTCCGGAGCGTTCCAGCATGCCGTCGAGCCGGTGCAGCGCTGGATCCCGTACACCGAGATCGTGCGCCTTCCGGCGGCGTCCCCGACGCCCGACCACCAGCGGCGGGTCGCCGACGCGCTGCTCGGGCACCACCTCACCCGCCGGCCCGCCGCCAACCCGCTGGCCATGTTCGCCGACGTCTTCCCCGGCCAGGTGGGACGAGTCGCCGAGCGCGGCATCGACTTCTTCCACCTGTACGCCTTCAATACCGTCCGCCAGTTCGGGGCCAACTTCGAGCTGCTGGCCAGCCACCTCGATTGGCTGGACGCCGACCGGTTCGCCGAGGAGGTCGCCGCAGCACGGACGATCAGCACCACGGCGAAGACCACCCAGTTCATGCTGGCGCGTGCCGTCGCGCGCGGACGCTTCGAGCCGCTCGCATCGGCGCTGGACCCGGCGATCGAGGCCTGGGACGCCCTCTTCGCCGGCCTGGACGCGAAAGCCGGCTGACCGTGCGCCGTTACCTGGACGCGGAGGTGACGCCGCTGGCCGAGGGCTGGCGAGTCGCCGTGAACCAGAATGGGGACGGTCCCGATCACGGTTCACCGCCACCCGACGACGCGGAGCACCTGCCCGCGCAGGTCCCAGGGACGCTGGCAGCCGCGCTCACCGCCGCCAACCGGTTCGACCCCGCCCGCCCCGAGCCCCTGCAGGACCGCGACGCCTGGTATGTCTGCGATCTCGCGGAGCCGGCCGGCCCGGCCGTACTCCGGTTCGAGGGCCTCGCCACGGTCGCGGAGGTGTTCCTGAACGGCGCCCGAATCCTCACCGTTGAGTCGATGTTCGAGGCGAACGACATCCCCGTCCAGCTGACCGGGACGGATCGACTCACCATCCGGTTCGCCGCGATCACCGACCGCCTGACCGCGAAGGGGCCGCGGGCACGCTGGCGTCCCCGGCTCGCCGACAGCCAGGGGCTGCGACTGCTCCGCACCACCCTGCTCGGACACATGCCCGGCTGGTGCCCGTCCATCCAGGCGGTCGGGCCGTACCGCCCGATCAGCCTCATCCGTCCGGGCTCGCTCAGCCTCGACGACGTCCGGATCAGCGCGGACGCGGATAGCACCGACGGCGTCCTGACCGTCTCCTTCGCAGGCTCCCGGAGCGGTCTACGGCTGCGCTGCGGCGGCGTCGAAACCGACTTTGTACTCGACGGCGGCCGCACCTCAGCCACTCTGCGCGTCCCCGACGCGGACCTCTGGTGGCCGGCCACGCACGGACGCCCGGCGCTGTACGACGTCGAGCTCGTCGCGGGTGAACGTTCGTTCCCCCTTGCCCGCACCGGGTTCCGCCACCTCGAGGTCGATCGCGGGGACGGCACCGACTTCGCCGTCCGGATGAACGGGGTGCCGGTGTTCTGCCGCGGCGCGGTGTGGACCACCGCCGACCTGCTCACCCTCGCCGGCACCCGGGACGCGTACGAGCCACTCCTGCGCCGGGCCGCCGAGGCGGGCATGAACATGATCCGGATCCCGGGCATCGCCACCTACGAGGCCCCAGCCTTCTTCGATCTCTGCGACGAACTCGGCCTGCTGGTCTTCGCCGACTTCATGTTTGCGAACTTCGACTACCCCGCCGGCGACGCCGCCTTCCTCGCCCACGTCGAGGCCGAAGCGCGGCAATTCCTGGACGCCCGGCAGGGCTGTCCGTCGCTGGCCGTCGCCTGCGGTGGCAGCGAGATCGCCCAGCAGGCGGCGATGCTCGGACTGCCGGCTGACCACTGGTACTCACCGCTGGTCACCGACACCCTCCCGGCGCTGGTCGCCGAACTGCGTCCGGACGTGGCCTGGGTGCCCGGCTCGCCGTCCGGGGGCGCCCTTCCGTTCAACGTGGACGCCGGCGTCGGCCACTACTACGGCGTCGGAGCCTACGAGCGCCCGCTGGAGGATGCCCGTCGTGCCGCGGTCGTCTTCGCTTCGGAATGCCTCGCCTTCGCCAACCTTCCCGACGACGAAACGATGCCGGCCGACCCCAGCACCGGCGTCCCGCGTGACCGGGGGGCGGGCTGGGACTTCGCCGACACCCGCGACCACTACCTCGCTCGGCTGTACGGACTCGATCCGAACCGGTTGCGCGCTGACGATCCACCCGCCTACCTGGCCTACTCCCGCGCGACGACGGCCGAAGTCGCCACCGAGGCATTCGCCGAGTGGCGCCGCGAGGGTTCGACCTGCCGTGGCGCCCTCGTCTTCGCCCTGTCTGACGTGGCCCCCGGCGCGGGCTGGGGGGTGCTCGACCACACCCACCGGCCGAAGCCGGTCTTCCGCGCGCTGGCCAGGGCCTTCGCTCCGGTCGCTATCGGCATCACCGACGAGGGCGTGAACGGGCTGCACCTGCACGTCACCAACGACACCGCCACCCCCGTCCACGGCGACCTCGAGGTCTTCGCGCTGCGCGACGGGACGGTGAAGGTGTGCCCTGCTGCGCGCGCGATCGCCCTCGCGCCGCGACAGCAGCGGACGCTGCCAGCCACCGAGTTGCTGGGTTCGTTCTTCGACTACGGCTACGCCTATCGCTTCGGTCCGGCCGAGCACCAGGTCGTCGTCGCCCGGCTGCGGGTGGACGGCGAGGTCGTTGCCGAGGCCTTCGGTTTCCCGCTCGGACGCAGTGCGGCGCTCTACTCCGCCAAGGTGACCGCCGGGACCGGACACGATGCGTCCGGTTGGTTCCTCGACCTGACGACCTCGGTATTCGCGCAGTCGGTGCACATCCACGTCCCGGGGTACGTCCCTGCCGACGACTGGTTCCACCTGACGTCCGACCGTCCGCGGCGGATCCGACTCTCGCCGGTGCCGGGTGCCGGGAATGCATCCTGGCCGACCGGCGAGGTACGCAGTCTGGGCGACGGCTCGGCGGTGCTCTAGACCCGGGTCGGAAACCGGATGACGAGCCAATCATCCGATCCCGGACTGCCTGTCATCTCACGACCGCATCGCCGCCAGCGGCGAGACGGACGCCGCCCGCATGGCCGGGATGAGGCCGCCGAGAAGGGCCGCAGCGGTTCCGGCGAGGACGACGAGCCACGGCAACGACGGCGTGACGATCAGGTCCCAGCCGTTCGCCCAGGACCAGATCGCGGAGGCCGCCAGGCCGAGCGCGCTGCCAAGGATTCCGGCGATGACTCCCGCGAAGCCGGATTCGGTGAGGATGAGCAGGCCGATTCGGCGGCGGCTCCAGCCCATGGCCGAACGGAGGCCGAGCTCGCGCAGCCGGTTGTTCACCGACAACATCAGCGTGTTGGCGATGGCGACCATGCCGACCAGGCCGACGAATCCGCCTAGCGCTGCGCCGATCTGGCGGAGGTCGCCGCCGACGTTGCGCTGCAGTTGTTGGCCGTCGGGCGGGGTCTGGTCGGTCAGCATGAGGCTGCCGGTGTAGTCGACGGTGCCGATGGCATAGCCGGCGACAGCCGCGGCGGAGCCGGGACGCACGTGGGCGACGAGCCGCACGTCCGTGGCTCCCCTGGGCTCGCCAGCGGCTGCGCGGGCGATGACGACAGCGTTGTTGACGTAGCCGAAGCCCTGGTCGTTGCGGACGATCCCGGCGACGCTGAACGGCCTGCCGTCGACGATGACCTGGGAGTCGGTCGGCGTTATCGGGTCTGCCGGTGCGACTCCGAGGGTCCGCGCAAGGTCGACCCCGACCCAGGCGAGCGGGAGCTGCCCGCTGCTGGCCAGCAACGACACTGGCGCGCCCGCGGTGACGGTGGTGCCGCTGGCGTCCAGGCCGCCGGGGTCGGCGACGATCTCCGGGACGGACGCAGCCTCGGGTTCCAGGCCCCGGCCGACGCTCACCGACTGCCCCCAGATCGAGAACTCGCCGACGGCGCTGACCGGCTCGAGGTCGCCGACGAGCCGGACCTGGTCGGGCGGGAAGCCGTCGGCAGGTGCCGCTTTGGCCCACAGAACGACGTGGCTGGACCGCTGCAGGTCGAACCGGAGATCGATCTGGGCCTGCTGGGTGTCGGCGACCACGAACGCGCCGGTCGCACTGGCCACTCCGAGCAGGACTCCGGAGATCATGCCGACGGCATGCCACGGGCGGGCGATCAGTGACGCCCCGGCGTCGGCGACCATCAGCCGGGCGGGACGGAGTACAGCCCGCTTGAGCTGTTCCCAGGCAGCGCCGAGACGACCGGTCATGGCTGGACCCTGGACAGGTGCCCGTCGACGATCGAGACGATCTGGTCGACCATGCTTGCGGCCCGCTCGTCGTGGGTGACCACGATCAGGGTGGTGCCGTAGTCGGTGAGGTCGGCCAGCAGACCCAGAACCGATCTGCCGGTGGCCTGGTCAAGGCTCGCGGTCGGTTCGTCGGCGATCACCACGCTCGGGTTCTTCACCAGCGCCCGGGCGATGGCCACCCGATGCCTCTCCCCGCCTGACAGGTCGCTGGCGCTGCGGTCGGCGATCGCTGTCAGCCCGACGATGTCGAGAGCCCGGAGGCAGCGCTCGGCGCGTTCGGCACCGGGCATGCCGGCGTCGGTGATCCCGAGATCGACGTTGTCGATCGCCGTGCGCTCCTCGATCAACTGGGAGTTCTGGAAGACGAAGCCGAGGTGCCGGGAGCGGAACGCGGCGAGCTCGCGCAAGGATCGGCCGGTCATCTCGGTGCCGTCGAAGCGGTACGAGCCCTCCGACGGCGGCTGCAGGGCTCCGATCAGCGAGGCGAGAGTGGTCTTGCCCGCACCGGACGGTCCGATGATCGCCACCGAGGCTCCGGCGGCGATGTCGAGATCGAGCGGGTGCAGGATGCGTACCGACACCGGGGTGGTCACGGCGAAGCCGACTCCGCGCAACTCGATCAACGGCTTGTCCTGGACGCTGCCGGGGCCGACCCGATCAGCCGTGGAGGTCAGGGTCACTTTCCGGTGCCCGGGCCGCTCGGCGAACTGGCGTCGCGACCGGGCGTGGTCTCGCCGGGATCGGGGACGGAGGACTGTGGCGGTGCTGTGCCCCGGCCCGTCGGCCCCGCGGTCTCGTCGGCGGCGCCGAAGAGCATCACCTGGACGCCGTCGGCCAGGCCGTCCCCGCTGACCGCAACGAGCCCCTGCGCCGTGACGCCCAGCTGGACCGGAACCTCTCGACGGACGTCGCCGTCGACGACGACCACACTCGGGGCGCCGTTGCTGCTCGTCGTGATGGCGCTCAGCGGCGCGACGAGGACGGGTCCGTCGCTGCTGGCCGACACGATGCCCAGCCGGACCGCCGCGCCATCCGCGACCTCGTCCTTGGGCTTGACCAGCACATACCCTGGCTCGTCGTCGGTTCGTGGATGGACGGTCAGCGACGCAGCCGGCACGGTCTTTCCGGCCACGTCGAGGGTCACGTCCGCTGGGGTGATCGAGCCGCTCGGGTTGAGCACTTCGCAGCGGAGTTGGTTCGACCCGGCGCTCAGTTCCAGCAACGGGGTGCCGGGCTTCACTGCTTGACCCACCGTGACCATGACGCTGGACACCTCGGTGTCGGCCGGCACCGCGACCAGAGTGGCGACCCGAATCCGGTTTGACGGGCCGGCAGGGTCGTAGGTGTGGT
>Ga0209963_1001243_pt1 | contig 15762 bp, 21 predicted proteins | sample ThiBio_1000_biof_2_FD_183957 | JGI IMG/M metagenome (GOLD analysis project Ga0209963, IMG submission 183957) | Wastewater bioreactor microbial communities from Cape Town, South Africa - Thiocy_cont_1000_biof (SPAdes) | ecosystem: Engineered > Bioreactor > Thiocyanate-remediating >...
CCACCTTAAGCACAAAAATCAATTTTACAGTTTGACGATTTTTAAAATAAATCCTACGATCAGTTTCATAGATCAATTTAACTTGCTCAATATCTCGAATTTCGTCGTTGGGAGGTTCATTTTCATCTGCATACGCGTTAACTAAATGAATATTTTCGTTTGTTTTTTGTTTTAAACAAAAAATCGATACGAACCTTTGGCTCGTTTGTTGGTCGTTTTCGGTTTTTTCTCGTCTCGTTGTCGTTTTTTCGTGTTAACAAATTGCGAAAAACCCGATTGAATATTTGACATGAATGAGTTATCTTGTTGATCCGATTTCGAATTGATTTCTTTTTGTTTATTCAGTTGTTTTTTAACGTTTTGTTTTCGATTGGAACTTCGTGTTCTCGGTGTTCCACTGATCGATTCATCCATTGAAAATTGATAAGGATCATCGGCATTGATCATTGATCTCAGATTTACGTAGAAAAGCACGTGCGAAACAGAGACAAACTTGAAATACGACAAATAAAAACTGAATGATTCATAACTCGATCATCTTTACATAAAAGACTAACTTTCAGACCAATTATTTTTTTTATTTCTATGCTCAGCAACTGTTTATTAGTAGATGTCACTAGTTAACAAGATTGATTTTCCAATTTTAATAAATGATCTCATCCATTTTCTTCGTTTAACAGTTAAAATGAAGTGAAACGCGGATTTGATGTGTCAAAATGAGGGTCAATGTTTTCAAGACGATCGAGAATGTCCAAAACGATCTATTTGCTTATGTCAATCGTGTTCAACAAGTGGATTTAACTTATCATATCGAATCAAAATTGAGTCTAAGTGAACAATCAACAAGCATACACATAAGTTTGTTGTTAACAACTGTTCTTGTTTTGTTTGGTTTCTCGACAACGATTACGCATCGAAAAAACTCGATCTTATTTCGAAATCGTTCGTCAACAATATCGTGAACATAAACATCTGCTAATTGCACCAATTATTTTAGTTCTTCTCGCGTTACCACGTTTAATTTTAATATTTATTTCTGAATGTATGAACTCGTCGAATGACGTTTGGCTCTATATGATTTTATATTTCATTTCACCATCAAAATTTTACAAAAAACAATTTCAAAAAACATTAAATCAATATCGAACAAGAATTCGACAACGTTTTGCATTTTAATTTTAAAAGAAAGAGAAGGTTCTCTCTCTCTCTCTCTTCGAACATGTTCAGCAAATAATGAACAACAACACAGATGTCCTCAGAACAAAGCTTATAACGATAGATTTTTTTCTTGTTTTGTCCTTATCCAATAAACAATCTGATAAGAAAAGTTGTTGAGTATCGTAAATAGTTGATAACAAGAATTTTTATTTGAAAAAAAAAGACAGAAATGGTCGATATTGATGAAATAAACGTAGCGTTGAAAAAACGTTCGTTTAACGGACAAATAAGTTTAATTGAACGTTTAACAAATGGTTGGACAAATTTAACATTAAAATTAACTGATGAATCGAACGATAAAATTTATATTTTTCGTGAATATCTTCCAGGAACATTAAGAGAAATTTCTCTTGAAAACATCGAATTTGAATTGAACTTTTTAAAATATCTTTTCGAAGAAATGAAACTTCCCGTTGCACCAATGCTCGAACCACCTGGATTATTTCAAATAAATAACCAAAATTATTGTGTTTTATTTCCATTTATTCAAGGAATTAAATATTTAAATACACCTGAAACACCGGTTCGTCAATTATGGCAAACCATTGAAATTAGTCGATTTCTCGGTCGAATGCATTCGAATCTTCATACCAAACAACTTCCTTTACATCCAAAAATCACTCGTCGTTCGATAAATTTCATTCGAATCAAATACGAACTTGTGAATTCATGTCCAGAATTCGAAACAGATCATCCTGATCTATACAAACGAATCTTTTCCATCATCGATCAACATACCAAATCAATTCCTTTGATCGAAGATGAAACCGAACAAGATCAATTCGAAAAATCATTCGAAAAAGATCTGCCAATCGGATATATTCATGCAGATATTCACGATGATAATGTTTTATTTGATTCGAATGAAAATCGTTTAAGTGCAGTTTTAGATTTCGATGATATGTATATCGGTCCATTGATCCTCGATGTTGCTATGTGTTTATGTTTGTGGTGTTCAGTTGGATCGACATTTCGATTTGATTTTGCCAAAGAATTTCTAATCAATTATCAAAATGAACGAAAAGAAAATTTAACCGACAAAGAATTCGAGTTATTAGAAGTTTATTGTTATTTAACGATATTAAATCAAATTTTATTTACAATTGAATGTGATGAATGTGCAAGACCAATAGAATTAATGATCGATGAATTACTTTTACCAATTGAATTTATTTCAAAAGAAAGAAAACTTTTTTATAATCTAATTGAAGAAATAAAACGGATTTAGAATTGAAATGTTGTTTCATTGACGTCGGGTAAGTTCGACGCGAATAACGAACGATTTTCCGATGAAACACGTGCAGAATGTTGATTACGATAGGAGATTTTACGCGATGCGATCAAAGGAACGAAATTGTCATAGACCATTTTCGGTAGAGGAATAAATTCGTAACGATCTTGTGAAACGACTTCTTGTGGAACACCAGCCGGAAGATTAATATCATGTGAATCATCGACATTATTCTGGAGATCAGCTGCTGTTAAATGTGTTGGCGGCGGATTTAAATTGACATAACCTTGTTGTTCTTCTAGATTCGAGTAATACCAAGGTGGTTCAATGTAATTGTACGGATAATTGATGTAACCGTGGAGATTTTTTAATTTGCCTTGATGAATCAATCGTTGAACTTGTTCACCGGGATTGGTGAACATGTCAGCAGGTGGAATTTGAATTTGTCGAGCATTGATAATATTTAATTGCGGTTTGATATCGGGATATTTCGTGTTATATTCTTCATTGTGTTCGTAATCGTGAATATCATTTTCTTCGGAGAAAACAACTTTATCCGCTTGTTTAATTCGTTCGATTCGAGGTTGATTATGCGGTGGTGGTCGAACGTTTTCTCCGGCAAGAACACGATCATTTAATTGAAATCGTGTTGTATCACCATCGAACAATAGCGCTGTTGTTACTCCATCATGATATTGTTGAGAATGGCTCGGATTATATCCTTGGGAATAGGAATTGAATTGAGTTTCTTGAGAATAATTTGTTGCAAATGTTGAATTACCACCACCGTTTGTATTCAACTTTTGATTATATATATTAACGAGTTCATTCAACGACATTTGTTGAGTTGATATTACCGTTGAAAAATATGATTGAGTATGTGATATATGAAACAAGTAAAAGCGAATCAAATATCTACAATGTTTAGTCAAGCATATCACATTATATTATATCAATGAAGAAAAGACGCACAGTGAGAGAGAGAGAAAAAAAAGAGACGAGTACAATCATTTGCTCATTTTTTTGCTTCTTCGCTTTTTTTTCGCCTTTTGTGGTTCGTTATGCATTCGAAAATATATTTTTTGTTTTATTTATCAAGGTGAACCTGTTTTTATTGTCAAGGCAAAAGAAAAGCTTTGAAATTAAATAATTAAATCTTCATTAAAACTCGAAATTAAATTCCATTGATACGGATCATTTAACCAACAATTATATTGTTGAAAGTCTTTTGAATTCAAAAATTGTGTGCTATGTGCAATATCAATATCGAGAAAGATTTCTCGTTCGAAATTCCAATTCGTCGGTCGAATTTCGTATTTCAAAGGGATTTGTTTCAATTGTCGAATCGATTGTCGTAGATTTCCGTCGATAAATTGACATTGATCGACAAACGCAGGATCAAGAGTTCCGCCAATTCGATCTGCGAATTGAATTAATGAACAAGAAAACGGACATTGACTTGAAAGAACTATTGGATGATGAGTATCGATGACTTCGAATGACATTTGCGTTTCGTAAATTTTGGCTTTCAAATGTGAAAATGTTATGCAAACAGAAAATCGATGTTAACTTATATTCTTTTGATTATTCATTCAACCAAATGAAAATCAAGGTAAACCTATCATCGATTTTATATTTGACCGATGGACGACAATCAAATTACTACGCTTCGCATCTTTATCGTTGCGCTTTTTCGATTAATTAAAAAAAATCTTTGCGTATCTTTCATTTTTAAGGATATGTATCAAATCAGCAGTGAGCAAAAAATGTCTTATTATGAAATTCAGTTTTATTTATTTATTCGAATAGAAAAATAAGGAAAGATTTGCGTGCTTTTCGTGAAAGTTAAGTCTACTGAAAAAAGAAAAGGAAACACCGGCAAAAGAAGAAGGTTATTCACAAACAAATATATCTAGGATAGAACGATGATCGTTGAATTTTCTCCTTGCTGTTGTTGTTTCTGTTGAAGTTGTCGTTGTTTTTTCAAATTTTCATCGATCGAATATCGATAAACGACGAATAAAGCTTGTTTACATAGTTCAATAAATCGATTACAACAGGCGACTTCAAGCGGAGACAAACGATGTTTACTAATGATCATTGTTGATTCGAAAGAATTTTGTTTTTTCTGACATAAATCCCAAAGAAATTGCCCATTGTTAACCAGTAATTTCTGTTCTAATTTAGCGAAATGTTTATTCAATGAAATTTCTTCGGTAAATGTTTCGAGTGTCCAAATTTTCTTGATAATTTTCTGAACATTATTCCAAACAATTTTAATAACCGACTGTCGTTTTCTTGCGTCCAATCTCGTCAACCAAAATTCTCCGATTGACGTTCGATATTTATTCCAATTCTCGTTGATTTCCATGTAAATTCGTCGAGTTTCCTCGTCGGATTTGTCCGGATATCGAATGCAAAGCTGATGCATTTGTTCGAGTGTCAATTGACAAAGCCGGTTGGATTCGTCTTCAGTCAATTGATTTTCTTTGAGTAAAATAAACGAACTCGAGAGAACAGTCGACGGCGTGTTACTTGTTGGTGGTTTGTTTGAATTCGGCGTAATTGTTGTGTAGGAAACGAGTTGAGTTTGTCGTTTGGTATTGAGAGATCGATTGGTGAGTCGTGATTGTTGACTCGAACGATCGGAATCTTTTTTGTCGAGAGAAAAATTCGATTTGAAATTCGTTGGATTGGCTTGTGAAATCGGCCGTTGAACAACGGGTTTCGAATTGATTGGATTTGATTTTGGTTTTCGAAGAATCAACGGAGAAACCGATGTCGAATGAAGAACACTCGATCGTGACTGAGCTGCATATCGTTTCATGAGATAATTCGTTGTTGCAATTGTATTCACTGGTGGATTTTTACTACTAATATCTGAATTATGAGGTGAGACGGACGTTTTTGGTGGTGGTGGTGGTGGTTGATATTCTTCATCACTTTCTTCTTCGTCAGTCGATTCCGATGCAAAACTAGCTGATGGAGATGCTCGATCAGGCAATAGACTTGCATTGGATGTCTAAATCCGTGAAACGTCTTTAGTTTTTTTTTTAGATTGAAAGTAAAAACGATGTGAATCGGTAAACACAAATGTACAGTGAAAGGGATAAATCTTTGCTGAAATGTGAATGAACTTACGTCGGCCAAGCTTACTGTCGACCAAGATGAAAAGGAATTTTTGCTACTTGGAGCACTCTGAAAGGATTTATTTTCGTCTGTTTTTGTTTTTTCTCGTTTTATCAATTTTTGTCGAATCACAATTTCAACAATTTCGAAAAGCAAAATTTGAACTTACAAAAATAAAACGTGGATTTAATTTCTGTTCATTTTGACACAAATCTTCAAGTTGTTCGAGTTGCTCCAAAAGTTCCTCTTCTTTAAATCGACTATAATATTTATTATTCCACGAGAAATCCTTTTTATTTGCATATAAAACATCAAAACATTTGGTTAGAATCGTCATTAATTCATTCATTCGAATACTATCTTCAACCGGAAATAAACGTACAAAATTTCCCAAATGACGATTTTCGAATGTTTCTCGAGCGGCTTCTCGTTGAAGAAGATACAATTTCTCTTTCTAAATCAAACGAAAATCAACAAACACAAGAAAGAATTCGAACGTACGACATCCGCGAGTTTCTTTTGTGTCGTTCGAAAATCTCGATAATTTGAATTCGAAAGAACACTCGATGCATCGTCGAGCAATCGGGTTGTTTTGCCCATATTCGAATACAAACGACGTTGAGCTTCGGCTTTTTCGATTGCAAGACTTTTCTTTCGGTCAGATGTTCGAAAACGAAGTAATTCGAAAGAATCAAGTAATAATTTCACTTTTATATCGAAATCGATTTGTTCGTTTGTTCCAAAACTCGGACAACGGTTCACCTTTTTCATTCAAATTTTGAGAAATTTAGACAAACTAACAAAAGCAAAACTCACTTCAATAACCCAAGGTTTTAAATTCTGATCGACTAAAATATCAAAACCAAGAATTTCGAAACAAACACTTTCACTCGATGGCGAAGCACCAGGTCGACACATTCGATATGCAGCAAATAAATGCGGTTCAGCAAGAAACACCGTTTTTATAACAATATTCTTTTCAAAGCAAAACAAAAAAAACACATAAATCTTCTCGTTTTCTGATCGATTTACTTGAATATCCTTCCAAAGTTTTGTTGCATCTTGATGTTGAGCTCGTAGATATTCGAAAAGATATTTCAATGAACGTTTACTGCCCGTTTTTTCTCCATCGGACGCCGATCCACTGATTTCATAATCGACATTATATTTATTCACCGAATAATTCGTTAAATGCATAAATAAATGAGACTAAAACACAGATTTTCAGTTGATTTTCAGTTTTATCAAAAAACAAAGTCGAACCGCATTTTTTCGATTGGGTGTTTCGTATTTTTCTGTACTCATTCGAACGAGACCATTGTTAAATATAAAAAGACGAAGCGGATCACAAGATGTTACCAACGCATAAATTCGTAGATCTTCGAAAACAAAAATCGAATAGAAATTGCAACTGAAAGAGAGATTCTACCGAATTTATAACCATCGATAAGATACGGTTGTGGAATATATTCTTGAATAATATAATTCTCCATCGGTTGAATTCGCTCATAATCACAAAAGACTTGAATTCTACGAGAAGAAAATCTTAAGAAACTTCATCGAAATTCAATTTACCCGTGTCCCATTGCGCCATTATTCGGTTTTAAAATATAAGCACATGATTCTTTTTTGGGTTTATTCGATGCATACGAATACCAAGCATTGTATTCATTAGGTAAAATCCATGTTCGAGGTGTGAAATTATATTCATCGGGTAAAACACGTGATAATCTATTTTAGGAGAACGAAAATCAATGAAATCAACGTTTTATTTGTTCAATTTACTTTTCGAAGTTTCTTGCTAAGAGATCTTTTCGTGAAATTTCGCTCATCGTGGGAAAATGATTGACTTTTTGATAGGGTTTAAGAGCAGAAACGATGTCCATGGATATTAATGTATCATTCCAAATTAAATTACTTGTAAAATCAATGTCCGAACTTATGGAAAACCCGAACACATCTGCAGATTGACGAACTAAAATAAAGCCCCATGTGATTCATTTCGCCCGAAGACAATCGATTAGAAAATTGTCATGAAAAAGAAATTTCTATGCTCAGATTCAATCATAATTACTGTCATTTAGATTCTTTTTTCATTTACTGATCATCATATATAAATCAATTACACCTCTTTCTGCAGTTTATTCGCATTCAATGACAACAACAACAACAACATTACTGTTTGCAACTCGTCCTCATTCTGTTTATTCAGATGAGTATAGCTACCGAACAACAACATCGACTCTTCTAACAACTTTAAATCATCTTCGAACCAAATACAGAACCATTGATTTCTATTACAATCCGAAGACTTCGTATTATTTTTATGAAGATGATGGTGATGATTACTATACTGAAACAACTCAATGGTTTTGAAAAAGAAACAAAAAACAAATACAAGAAATAAGAATTTTTCTTCTTCTCATCAAGATGGTTAATATTCTTGTAAAGGTTTCTTTTTAATAAAATAAACGGAAGCACACAAAGTGTGAAAATAAAAATAACTTACCGACAGCGAACTTAGTACCGGATACGTTGGCGTTGAGACCTCGTTTTTTTCTTGGTTTATACGGTAATTTATGAATATTCACTGATTGTTGTTCTCGTTCTCGTTTTAATTTTTGGTCACGTAAGATTTTAATGAAATGTTGAAAATTGTCAATGGAATCTCGAATTGAACCGACGTCGAATTGAGAAGATTTGACGCCTAATTTTTCTCCTAAGATTTGTAAATCCATTCGACTATGAGCAGTTATAAGAGATGCATGAAGAGCTATTTGAAGAATTTGATTGTCTGGTGAATGAATTAAATGACGAAATGCGAGTTCATAAGCGATCTTTGGTGGTGGTTGAGATGTAGACAAACATATTTGTCGATTGAGATGTTGAGAAACTTCACGCCAAATTCGAATCAATTGAGATAGAGATGCATTTGTTGTTGTTGCCTCAAAGACAATCGTCATTAGATCGAGAATATGAGCACGATTTAGATGTGCACGTTCAGCATCTGTTAATGTTTTATAACCATCGACTTTGACTATGGTCAATGGTTCAATGTGAGAAACAGATGTTTGTTCTTTGAATTGAACGATTTCTTGTGTCTTTTTCATAATATCATGACAAATATAAACTAAATTTCCGATGTTCATCGTTTTGAATTTAACATAATCATCATCATGTTTTCGATAAGTCCATTGTCCTTGAATAATCAATTCATTTAATGACATTTGAGTTGTTGCAAGTTGTTTTGTATGCGTTTGATTATTTTTGTTCGATTGATGTAATATTCTTTGACTTGTCGGTCTTGTTACCATTTCTTTCCATGTTTTGTAATTGTACACACCCAATGAAGTTTCGTGTTGTTCTTGAATACTATTTGATGAGCGAAGCATTACTCTTGTCAATCACCTCGCTAACAACAACAAATAACAATCAGTGAAAGAATCAAATTACAGTATCGTTTGCAAATAAACCGACATTGAAAAGTCTCATTCGACGGCAAACTGCTTAGCAACCGTACTCGAGTACATGACCTCATCGATAGATTTCGCTAAAAAGCCGAAATTTATTTTATGATTTCAGATACAAATATCGAATACATAGAAAGAGCAACTGTAACACTGAAAAGAAAGTTGGATGATGATGATGATCGATCTATAAAACCGTTATTTGTTGATTTGTCAAAACAGTTAAAGAGTTCGATTGTAATATTATTTATTGTTTGTTGGACTTGTTTGGCTTGATTATCACCTCGAACAATATCTCCATTCGTTAATATAATGACACCTAAGTTTCTTTGTTCATTTGCCATCATAATCGTTGCTATTCCAGGTACTGATCCTTCATGTCCAATTAAACGTCGTCCTTCAATGACTTTCCAATACCACATGAGACCATATTGATTATTTGTTGTATTTTTGAAACTTTCTTGTGATGAAATATGAAGAATTTCTTCGATTGAAGATGAATTATGTAAAAGATTGGTAAAATTATTTAAAAATGATTGAAGAAATCGACTCAATGAACGAGATGACATACGTAAATAACCAGCAGGATATCTGCTAACACCATAGAAAGGAATATATAACCAATTCGACGAATTATCAACTGAATTCACTTGAGTAAAATTTAATTGTGGTAGTAAATTTTGATAAATTTGAAACCATGATGAATTATAAATATAATGACCAACAAGAGATTCTTTCCTATCTTCGAAATTACTTAATCGATATCCACCATTGTTTTTATCAATATTCAACACTTTTAATATTTTCTCTTGAACATATTCTTCAAACGACATATTTGCTAAACGTTCGACAATCAATGCAGCTAAACTTGCTCCAACATTTGAATAAAATGTTATATTTCCACCTGGTGGTATCGGTAGCCAACTTTCGTTAGAACTCAAATAGTTTCTAAGTACATCATTAAGATTTGTTTTCGTAAAATCATCACCAGGAAGATAGAATTTATATTCTTCAACAAGATTTTGTCCAATAGCAGCTCGATGTGTCAATAAATGTCGAGTAGTTATCGTAACATTTGGATAGTATGGATGGACGATTTTCGTAGAACCTGATAAATATTTATTTATATCTTCATCAAGATTAAGAAGATTCAATTCAACCATTTGCATAGCAGCAACAGCTATGAATGTCTTCGAAATCGATGCTAATACGAAAATTGAAGATGAACTATTCATCATTTGACGTTGTTTGACGATTGGAGGTGATTGATAACCGACACCTCGTTCATAGAGAATTTCATTTCGATTGAGAACAACAATCGAAGCACCTGGAATGAATGCATCGTCTAGAAGACGTTGTATTGATGAAGTTTGAGGAGGACAATCTCCTTGTATCAAAGGAATAACAAAAAACAAAATCCAAAACATCATAGAAATTATCAAATTTAAGTTCGTTTTACATTCGGATTAAATATCCAAAAGCAAAAGCAAAAGCAAATATTTATTGAGTTTAGATAACCGTAAATAATTATAACAGAAAATTTCTCGTTTGATTCAAATGTAAATTGTGATTAAATGTAAGAAATAGCTAGATCAATTTTTGTTCTTGTCACTTCGCTTAGGAGTCGTGAGCCTGTAGTTCCAAAATCTTCACGTGAAAGAATCAGTTGTCGATGGATCTACGGTTTTACTATTTCTACCAATTCAAGTTATTTGAATCTTTCTAAATTTTATTATTGATAAATGTGACATATACACACACATTGAGGGTGTGATAGAACAATTGTACGATTACAAACAAAAAAACACAAATATAATGGAATAAAACACAACAGAAGAAACGAATGAACTAATAGATACAACCGAAGGCGATCAATACGGCCGCCATGACGATACAAAACGGTAACGTATATGGCCATTTTATGCAGTTTACAGTTGTATTTTATCGTAAATCACGACTGTTTACGGTCGTGCTAATTTGACCCGGGATCATAATCTTGTTCATTAAATGAAATATTTAGTCGATCGATTATTAACAAAAGCAACAAATCTTTTTTTTTCATCCGTGATATTTTCATCGAAATTTGGATTTATTATTTGAACCATTTGATTCAATTTCTAAAAATCAATGGTCAAATTAAAATAAAAAAATTTTAGATCTCACTTCTTTTTCTTGTTTAAAATCGCCACGATTGATTAATTCATGAATTTTTCTTATGATTGCAACACAATTTAATTCCATTTAAGACGTTGTTTATAACAACAGAAAACAAGTTCGTGATTTATATAACGTACGAACAAAGCATCGGCCGAGAATCACTGGACTAAAAACAAGCAAAAAAGATAATATTTTATTGAAGCCTAATAAATCGATACGATTGATTCTTTCAACTTGAATCATAAGTCAACCTTTCGACACGATTGAAGTTGAAAATGATATTTCTGATATTCGTTTGTGCATGCATCGCTGACGATAGTCCTTCAGATGTCTCTTGAAAAAATAAAATAAAAGCTTTCAAAGACGAGAGTCTCCGTACATTCAAGATCATCGATTGCATCGATTTTTGTTTGTTTTTTCCTTCTTTTCTTCTCCAGTTCAGCTAAAACAACACTTTCACCATAAGCTGATCGAGCAGCTAAACCAAATGCACGAAGAACTTGTCGAATTGCACTTAATGTTGGTTGAGTTTTCTATATCAATTTTTCATGTTGTTCAAGTGTCGCAAAACCATCTATTTTGATGCCAAAGTCATCATCAAATATTGAATTGAGAAAGAAATTATTCGAAGATTATATGAAGAGAAATGAATGATCGATGAAGCAGATTCATCAACTATCATTGTATAGTTGTGTCAACAGAAATTGACGTGTTTTAACTAATTATTCTATGCAAGTACATGTTGTTATTGAACACCAACAGAAATACAGTCAATTTTATTTTTTCTTAAAGAACGACTTCTTAGTAAAGGAAGAGAATTTTCTAATTAGTACACGAGTCGAACTTATTGTTCTATATTGATACAAATAATATATTTATTGAACACGATGGGATTTCTGCAGTTTATTTGCTGAGAAAAAAGGAAGACAGATAGATACAAAAAAAAAGAAGGGAAGAAATCAGTGAATTCGAAAGACATAAAAGAATACTAATCTAATTCAAATATTTGAATGAATGCCAATTGTAACCATCGATTAATGGATCTTCGGGGAACGGAAGATTCTTCTTTACACTAAAAAACACAAAATTCTCATTTTGATTCATCCAATGAAAACAAGTAAACTATTTACCGATGTTGATACATGTATTGTTGACGAAGATACTATCAAAAAAAAAACGAATACAATTACAATGATCTACGGTTCTTTGTTGAACTTACTCTTTTCTGTGCAAATATACATTCTTTAACATCATCTTTTTCATCTTCACATAGATATCGACGATTACTTGGCACCTAAAACTCAACTAATGACATTATTCTAAGTAGGAAAGTGAAAAGTCTACCATATGAGTACACATTCGATATTGTTTGAATATTTTTGCACATCCCATATCACCTAAACCCATAGCCCAAGGTTCGAGAGCCATATTGAATGGTGTATAATAAGCACCAACAGTTGGTGATGGATCGACCGCTTTGCTACGATACCAACGTCGATGCCAACGAACAAACGGATTAATGACTTCGATCGGTTGTGTATCGTCGTTGTAAACAAGACGTTGATCTTGTTCATCGTCTAATTGATTTCGAAGAGTTATTTCTGCTTCGGGTGAACCGGATTTTGGCATCGGTCGACCCGAATCTGTATAATGACCGATGATACGCATTAGAAAAGGCATTTGGGCAACATAGGGACGAGTTGGATAGGAAAGTTTAGCAGATAAAACTGGAGGAGTATCTTCGGTCATTTGAATATTTATCTGGAAAAAGAAAACAAGTTAACAAATCAGAGAAAGAGAAATTTCTCTGAAACTAATTTTGTAAATTTATTGTTTTTTTTTCTTTGTTTATTAAAAGTCATCAACTGACAACGTTTTAACACGATCTTTTTTCTGATCGAATTTCTTTTTCACAATCGAAAGAAATTTATCGGATGTTGGTTTCGACGAATGACCATTGCTCATTTTTGCTTGACGTCTAAAACGGAAACAAAATTATCAACGCATTTATTTGCCTTTTTAGTTACTTTTTCGGAGGTGGTTTTGCTGCTTCATCATCATCTTCTTCTTCTTCTTCTTCTTCTTCTTCCTCCTCTTCTTCTGAATTTTCTTCGTCTTTTCCGTTGGTTTTAATTTGAAAAAGTTCATCGTCTTCGTCTTCATGATCGCTGAATTCTTTTTCAATCATCGATTGAAAGTTCTGTTTGGCAGCAACTTGATGTTCAGGTCGAATCAAATCAGGCAAAGATGTTCGTCCCAAATTCGAGATCTATTTTCAATGACAAAATCTTCGTTTCAAAACAAAACCAAATCGACATTCAGACTTTTTCTTTTTGTGCGATATCTTCGAGAACTTCTCGTTGTCGTAACGATTTGTATCGTTGAAAATGAGTCACCAATGGACTTGATGTCGATTGTTGGCGACTTTGCTCGAGCCATTTGTCCTATTCATTCGGAAAATTGAAGAGAAAACAAAAGAATCGATTCGATTTTTACCATTTGTTTGGTATCTTTGACATTTAAACCCGTTTTTTGTCGTCGTTGTTCAATTAAATTGACATTTTCCTGAACTTTTTCCAAGAGACCTCGAATAACTTTCACGAAGTTTTGTATTTTGCAAGTTTTGATAAATTTCTTGCATTTAATTATCAATGGATAAACAAGTTCAGGAAATGTCATATGATGAGCATATTGAACGAGATAAAGCATCGTCAATTCATAGAATTGATCCATCAAACCATCCTAAACTCACATTCGAACAAAAACAAAGAAGAAAACCAAACAAAAAACGAACTTTGAACGCTCGATCATCCATTTGCAGTTTCGTCAATTTCAATTGCGTATCGAAATTGATATATTGCGCTTTGAGACTGGCGGTTTTATGACGTTTATTGAAATCTGTCATTTCGAACATTTCAAGCAAAAACGGTAAAACCGGTGTGAATACCGTTGTCAATTCACTGAGCTTAACCAACAGACGAATGCAATGAAATCGTAATGGATAATACCGAGCTGTTGGAATCAACCGAATTGTGCCAACAATCACTTCGGTTAGCGGATGGACGAGTTGCTGAATGAGTTTCTCTTTGTTGTTGTACAAAACACCGACGACATTTGTCCACAAACCTAACGCATGAATAAATTGCCAATTGTAAACACTTTGAACGCTTTCCTAAAAAACAAAATTCGTTTGTTCGAATCGGAGAAATTTGATTTTACGGTTTTTTTGTTTTGAATTGCTGTTCGAAGGTGAACAGTCAATTGACGAAGGAAAACAAAACCATGTTGATAAGTAACCGTTGGATCGAGGGAATAGAGTTCGACTAATGACCGTTGCATGAAATTTATCAACGGAAGCGTCGTTGGCGATGTAAATTTGCAGTTTTTCAAATAATCCAAATACATTTTCTAGTGGAAAATCAAATGAAAATTTTCGTTGGAAAGAGAATTGAATAATCAATACTCGTAGGACAACGCCCATGATTTCCTTTCGATGTTCACGAACCAAATGAAACAAACAAACAAATGAAATGACTCGACTTCGTTCGTCGGACGCTGTCGACCAAATGTGAATCAATTCTTTGACAAGAGCTTGACGGGTGTTCGGCAAAATAATCACAAATGGAATCAACGAACGAACATGTCGAAGAAGAATATTCAATGTTATCGGAACATTGATCATTGATATCAACTAAATTCAATCGATTACAAACTTTTTCTTCGAGGAAAAACAAAACGAACTCGTGTGAAATTCATCAAATATTTCTTCATTATACTTTCGATGTATTTCCAGTTTTGACTGGTTTCGGGTTTTAATTTTGTTGTTGAAACAGGTTTTATACGAAGATATCGATAGATAGCGGGTAGAAATTGTTTTAAACAAACACGAACAATTGCATTGAATGCTGAAAACACAAACAACTTTCAAAAAGAGAAAGAAAGAGAATCTTTTGTCGTACATTCAGGATCATCAATTGCACCGATTTTAACCTGTTTTTTTCTCTTTTTCTTCTCGAGCTCAGCGGAAATATCACTGCCGCCATAAGCTGATTGAACAGCAAAGCCAAAGGCTCGAATTACCGATCGAATCGTGTTCAATGCTGGTTGAGTTTTCTGTTTGAAAAAAGCGAATTGAAAAGAAATTTGTTGTTTGAAATTTGTTGTTGTTTACTTGTAATTGATTTGACCATTTGTCGATCATTTCAGTTGTCACTTGTTGTCGTTCTTCTTTACTCAATTCTTCTCCGTCTTCGTCGGACATGTTTTCCATTTCTTCGAGTTGTTCGGGAAGTTGATGAGTGCGTGATTCGGGATCATCGTCGGGAATCGATTCATCGTCATCGTCAACGTCGAAATTTAACAAACCAGCGTCTTCTTTTTTCAAGAATTTGAAAAATTCAGGATCGACTTTTTCTAATTCAGCTAAATCTTGTTTATGTTGTTCGAGTGCTGAAACGCCATTTGATTTCGATCTAAATCAAATTATTCGAATAAATGAAACAAACAAACAGCGTTTTTTTTTCGGTTTTACTTTTTCGTTTCAGCGGATTTCTTGGTTTT
>Ga0209963_1001245_pt1 | contig 15734 bp, 12 predicted proteins | sample ThiBio_1000_biof_2_FD_183957 | JGI IMG/M metagenome (GOLD analysis project Ga0209963, IMG submission 183957) | Wastewater bioreactor microbial communities from Cape Town, South Africa - Thiocy_cont_1000_biof (SPAdes) | ecosystem: Engineered > Bioreactor > Thiocyanate-remediating >...
GACGCTTCCCGCCGACGCGCCGCACCGGTCGCTGGTGATCCTGATCGCGACGCTGGTCGCCGTCGGAACGCTGGTGATCCAGGGGCTCACCCTGCAGCCCCTGGCTCGGCGGCTCGGACTGACCGAGGGCAACACCACCACCGACCCCGCCCAGTGGGACGCGCTGCAGGCCGAGCTGGACGCCGCGGCGCTCGCCGACCTGGTCGACAGCGGCAACGAGCGGGCCGCGAGCCTGGTGGAGAAGATGAAGGCCCGCCTCGACCACACGTCGGAGGAGCCGGCCGACGACCGTCCGGACGCTTCGACGTTCGCGTCCCTGCGGCTGCAGGTGATCGAGGCGCAGCGTGCGAAGCTGCTGAAGCTGCGGGACGTCGGCAACTACCCGTCCTCGATGATGGACGACGCGCTCGCCCAGCTCGACGCCCAGCAGATCGGCATCGAGCTGCGCCAGCAGTACTCCGAATAGGCGGTCAGTGCCTGCCGAGGTTGAGCACGGCCAGCAGCTTGTCGAGGACGTCGAAGCTCAGCCTGCCGCCGGAGTTGACCACGACCCCCCGCAGCGGCATCTGGCCGATGACCGCCCGCAGCATCGTGGCCGTCTGCTCGTCCATCTCACCGATGTCGAAGTTGCGGGCGATCTGGCTCATCAGGACGCCGTGCAGGCGCCGGCCGAGCCAGGTCAGCTTCAGGTCGTCGATGCCCGAGTCGTACGTCAACGGAAGCAGCGGACGCGGCGTCGGCAGCCGGCGTCCCAGGATCTTCTCGAACTCGGCCTCGGTGGCAACCGGGCCGGCCGGCGCCGGAACCGCGGTGACAGCTGGGCGGAGCTGGGCACCGTCCCCGTCGTCAGCGACCGAGACCACCTCGCGGAAGCGGATGTCGCGCGAGGACGCGGCGACGCGCACCTCGAACTCGCCGTTCTCCACCAGCCAGCCGCTGGACGCGACGTCCCAGACCGCGAACGCGCGGCGTCCCAACGGAATCGTCACCCGCTCGGACGCTCCCGGCTCCAGGTGCACCTTCGCGAAGCCCTTCAGCTCCTGCTCGGGACGGAACAGCGTGGACGCGACGTCGTGGACGTACACCTGGACGACCTCCGAGCCGGGCCGCTCGCCGGTGTTGGTGACCGTGACCGACACGGTGAACTCCACCCCCGAGCCGGTCACCGCCGCGTCCGTCCACTCGAACGTCGTGTAGCTCAGCCCGTGCCCGAACGCGTACCGCGGCGCCACCCCCCACGTGTCGTGGAAGCGGTAGCCGACGTTCAGCCCCTCCCGGTAGCGGACCTGCGTCGGGTGCGTGGCGAAGTCCGCATCGGACGGCAGGTCGGACGCCTTCACCGGGATGCTCTCCGCCAGCCGTCCACCCGGCTCGGTATCGCCGAACAGGACGTCCACGACCGCCGAGCCCGCCGCCTGGCCGCCGAGGTAGGCCTCCACGATCGAGACCGGCTCTGCGACGAAGTCGAGCTCCACCGGCGCGCCGTTGATGAGCACCAACACCGTCCGCGGATTGGCCGTCACCACGGCGTTGACCAGGGCATACATGTCGTCCGGCAGGCGCAGGTGGTCGCGGTCGAAGCCCTCGGACTCGTAGCTCGCCGGCAACCCGGCCATCAGCACCACCGCGTCGGAACGGGTCGCGAGGGCCCGAGCTTCCTCCAGCTGCGCGGCTGACGAGGTCCCCGTCCGCGCGTCGTAGCCCGGGGCGTAGACCAGCTCGGCGTCCGTCCCCACCCGGGCACGCATCGCGTCCAGCGCGGTGTCGAGCCGGGTCGGGTTCACCTGGGACGAACCGGCACCCTGGTAGCGCGGCGTCTCGGCGAACCCGCCGATCAGGCCGATCGTGCCGGACGGCGCCAGCGGCAGCAGCCCCTCGTTGGCCAGCAGGACGGTGCCGGCGGCGGCGGCGGTGCGGGCGAGCGCGTGCTGGGCGTCGAAGTCGACGACGGCGTCCCCGTGCTCGCGGCGTCCGGACGCGGCCCGCAACGCCAGCTCGACCACCCGGGCACAGGCGATGTCGAGGTCGGCCTCACTCAGTTCCCCGGAGTCGAGGGCCTTCGACACCCGTCCGTCCCACGAACCCTGGGAGCTGGGCATCTCCAGGTCCAGCCCCGCGTGGACGCCCGCCGGACGGTCGAACACCGCCAGCCAGTCGCTCATCACCAGGCCATCGAATCCCCACTCGTCCCGCAGGATGCCGGTGAGCAACCTGCGCGACTCGCCGGCGTGCTCGCCGTTGACGAGGTTGTAGGCGCACATCACCGTCCACGGCTGGGACTCGATCACGGCGGTCTCGAAGCCGGCCAGGTAGAGCTCGCGGAGCGTCCGCTCGTCGACGATGGTGTCCAGGCTCATCCGTCGGTTCTCCTGGTTGTTCACCGCGAAGTGCTTCAGGCACGCGCCGACGCCCTCGGACTGGATACCCCGCACGAGTGCGGCGGCGGCCTTGCCGGCGAGGAATGGGTCTTCGGAGAGGTACTCGAAGTTGCGTCCGCCACCGGGGTGGCGCTTGATGTTCAGTCCGGGCCCGAGCAGGACGGCGACGTTCTCGGCGCGCACCTCGCGTCCCAGCGCTGCGCCGACCTGCTCCAGCAGCGGTGCGTCCCAGGTCGAGCCGAGCGTCGCCGCGGTCGGGAAACACGTAGCCGGGACGGAGTCGCCGAGCCCGACGTGGTCGTTGTTGCCGCGCTGCTTGCGCAGGCCGTGCGGGCCGTCGGTCACCATGACGGCCTCGGCCCCGTGGCCGGGAAGGCCCTTGGTGTTCCAGAAGTCGGCGCCGGAGAGCATCGCGATCTTCTGCTCGCGGCCGAGCCTCGCGACGACGGCGGACGCGGCTGCGGTTTCGGGACGGGTGCTGGTCATGGCCGGGCTTCCTCCGTTGGAGTCATCGGGTCGACGTTGAAAACTGTACGGCGTTAGGTATTTGATAGTCAATCGGAGTTCCGTTTTACTGGTGCCATGCCACGGGGCCCGTATGCCAAAGGTGTCGCGAAGCGCGAGGAGATCCTCACCACCGCTCTCTCGGTCGTCTCCGAGCACGGATTCAGCGGCGCCTCGGTGAGGGAGCTGGCGGACGCCGTCGGCCTCACTCCGGCCGGGCTGTTGCACTACTTCGGCAGCAAGGACGAGCTGTTCATCCAGGTTCTGCGCAAGCGGGACGAGGTCGACGCGGCGCGGTTCCTCCCGGACGACAGCACCGACGTGGCCGAGCTGCCCGACGTGTGGGTGCGGCTGATCCGGCACAACGCCGAGGTTCCCGGGCTGGTGGCGCTGTTCAGCCGGATGGCCGCTGCGGCGGACGACGCGTCCAGCCCCGCCCACGACTACTTCGCCGCGCGGGGAGCGCAGCTGCGCGCGCAGATGACCGACGCGCTCACCCGGCTCCAGGCGGACGGGAGCGTCACTGACCGCGTCCCGGCGGAGCTGCTCGCCCGGATGCTGCAGGCCCTCACCGACGGCCTGCAGCTCCAATGGCTCGTGGACCCCGACTTCGACATGGGCTCGTTGATCGAGGCGCTCTTCGAGCTGGCCCGGCCCGCGGACGATCACGTCCGAGGGCGAGGTTGAACGATCGGGGACAGTCCCCGTTGGTTCAGGGCTGAACGATCGGGGACAGTCCCCGTTGGTTCAGGCCCCTCGTAGAGTTGGCCCGGCCCGCGGACGATCGCGCGGAGATCCCGGGTCAAGCCCGGGATGACGGACGCTGACGGACCGTCCGCGCCGTCTCCCAGGTGAACCATTGGGGACAGGTACTTCGGTTCACTTTCGGACTTCGTCGGCGTGAACCGAAGTACCTGTCCCCGGTCGTTCAGGCGGTGACCCTCAGCTCGACCCCGGCGCCGTCTGCGACCGCGGACGAACCGCCGACCCAGACGTCGAGCTCGGTGGCGTCCTGCACCCAGCGACGGCTGGCGGCGCTCCAGTAGCGCAGCTGGTCGGGGCCGAGGTCGAACTCGACGCTGACCGTCTCGCCGGCCGGGACGGTGACCCGCTGGAAGCCCTTCAGCTCCTTCAGTGGACGGGTCGACTCGCCGTGGCGCTGGTGGATGTAGAGCTGGACGACCTCGTCCGCCGTTGTCGCAGACGTGTTGGTCACCCGGGCGGTGACCTTCGTGGTCTCCCCGACGCGGATCTCGGACGGGCTGAGCTCCGGCGTGGAGTAGCTGAACACCGCGTACGACAGGCCGTGCCCGAAGGGGAACAGCGGGGTCGACTCCTCGTCCCAGTAACGCTGACCGGCCTCCTTGGGCTGGAACGTCCGGTAGTGGCTGTAGATCATGGGCACCTGCCCGACCGTGCGCGGCCAGGTGAACGGCAGCTTGCCGCCGGGAACCACGTCCCCGAACAGGGCGGACGCGACCGCGTCCCCGCCGCGGGTGCCGGGGTACCAGACCTGCAGGATCGCCGGCACGTTCTCCGCCGCCCAACGCAGGTCCAGCGGACGCCCGGACATCACCACCACCACCGTCGGCGTCCCGGTCGCCACGACCTTCTGCAGCAGCTCCAGCTGGCGTCCGGGCAGTTCCAGGGTGGACGTGGACGCCTTCTCGCCGATCAGGTTCTGGTTCTGGCCGACCACGACGACCGCGACCTGCGCGGCCGCCGCCACCTCGACGGCGTGCGCGAGTTCTGCGTCGTCGTCGAAGTCGTCCGGCGTCGTCGGCAGGCCGTGATCCATCCGGTCGAACATCGACTCGAACACCCGCTCGGTGACCCGGACGCCCGGCGCGTGGTCGACCCGGACGCCGTCGGCGACGCGCGCCTGCACCCCGGCCAGGATCGTGACGGCCTCGTCGAGGTCGTGGTCGAAGATCCACGGCCCGAGGACGTCGCGCCGCGAGTCGGCGAGCTGACCGATCACCGCGATCCGCTGCTGGTCGCCCAACGGCAGGACGCCGTCGTTCTTGAGCAGCACGAACGTCTTCTCCGCGGCCTGCCGGGACACCTCCCGGTGTGCCGGGTCGGCCAGGACGGTCACAGCCGCGTCCTCGTCGACGAACGGGTGCTCGAACAGGCCCAGCCGGAACTTCGCGATCAGGACGCGGCGGACGGCCTGGTCGAGGGTGGCCTCGTCCACGGCTCCGGACGCGACGGCGTCGGGCAGGTGACCGAAGGCGGGGTCGAACATGCACATCTCCATGTCGAGCCCGGCTTTGAGGGCGCGCGCGCCGGCGTCCGCGTCGTCGGCGGCGAAGTGCTGCGTGGCCAGCGAGCGGACGGCGTTGGCGTCGCTGACCACCCAGCCGTCGAAGCCGAATTCGTCGCGGAGGATGTCGGTCATCAGCCACCGGTTGCCCGAGGCCGGGACGCCGTTGAGGTCCATGTAGGCGCTCATGATGTTGCCGGCGCCGGCCTCCACCGCGGCCCGGAACGGCGGCAGGTAGACGTTGTGAAGCTCGGAGTCGGAGATCTCGGAGTCGTCGTAGTCGCGGCCACCGCGGGCAGCGCCGTAGCCGGCGAAGTGCTTCGGGCCGGCGATGACGCCCTCACCCGAGTCGAGGGCTGACTGGAAGCCGCGGACCTGGGCTGCGGCCACCGCCGCGCCGAGGACGGGATCCTCGCCGGCGCCCTCGATGATGCGTCCCCAGCGCGGGTCGCGGGCGATGTCGACCATCGGCGCGAACGTCCAGCTGATGCCGACCGCGCGGGCCTCGCGGGCCGCAACGGCCTGGCCGGCAGCGATCGTCTCGGGACTCCAGGACGCGGCCAGCGCGATCGGCGCGGGCAGGATCGTCCGCAGGCCGTGGATGACGTCGAAGCCGAAGATCAGCGGGATGCCCAGGCGGGAGCCGGCGACGGCCTTGCGCTGGAGGCGGTTGGCCAGGGCCGGGTTCCTGACGAAGAGCAGCGAGCCGACGTGGCCGTTGTCGAGTTCGTTCTCCACCATGGCGGGCTGCCGGGCCATGGTGCGAGCCTCGGGCGGGAGGGAGGCCAGGGTGTCCTCGTCGGGCAGTTCACCGGTGCCGAAATAGAAGTACTGGGTGAGCTGGCCGGCCTTCTCCTCGATGGTCAGCCGGGCGAGCAGATCGTCCGTCCGCTGCTCGGGGGTGAGGGTTGCGTCCTGGTAGGGCAGCTGGGTCATGGTCGTCCGAACCTCCTCGTCCGTGGTCGTTGATGCACACTATCACCGAATATGTACAACCGTGTCGGTTTTCGGACGCGGGAGGACCGGGACGCCAGGATGGTTAGGTTGGTCGCGGGAAGGACGCCATGACAGCACGCGCGGAGGGCTATGCCACCGGCCGGGCCCGGCGCGACCAGATCGTCGAGTCGGCGACGGAGCTGTTCGCCCGCGTCGGCTACCGGCACGCGACGATCCTGCAGATCGCGCAGCACGTGGGCATCTCCCGGACCGGGCTGCTGCACCACTTCGCCAGCAAGGAAGCCCTGCTCGAAGCCGTCCTGGCAAGGCGGGACGCCGAGGACATGGCCCGGTTCCGTCCGTCCGCCGATGACGGGACGGGACTCGCGGCGATGCGCGCCTGGGTGGAGCTGAGCCGCTATAACGCGTCCGTCCCGCACCTGGTCTCCCTCTACGCGGTGCTGTCGGCCGAGGCGTGCGACCCAAGGCACCCGGCACACGACTACTTCGCCCAGCGGTACGCGCGGACGGTCGGCGGCTTCGAGCGCGTCCTGACGAAGGCCGTGGCGGCGGGCCTGCTGGTACCCGGCACCGATCCGGCAGTCGAAGCGCGAGCCCTGGTCGCGTTGATGGACGGACTGCAGATCCAGTGGCTGCTCGACCCCGACCCGTCCCTGATGGGCGACGTGCTGGCAGCCAAGCTGCAGCAACTCCTGGTCGTCCCACTCCTCGACCCCGCCGTCGTCGGCCGCGCTCCGGGGTAAGGGTTCGGCAAGATGGACGCAGAACCTCGAAAGGACCTCCCATGAGCGCACTCACCGACACCGCCGTCCTCGCCAACGGCGACCACATCCCGAGGGTCGGTTTCGGCACCTGGCTGTTGGCCGACGGCGACGAATGCTACGACGCCGTCCGGGAAGCGCTGGCCGCCGGCTACCGGCACATCGACACCGCCCGTGCCTACCGCAACGAGCGGTCGGTGGGACGGGCGGTGCGCGACTCCGGCGTCCCGCGCGAGGAGGTCTACGTCACGTCCAAGCTGCCGGCGGAGGCGAAGAGCTACGACGCCGCGATCGCCGAGTTCGAGACCACGATGGAGCAGCTCGGGCTCGACTACTTCGACCTGTACCTCGTGCACGCGCCATGGCCCTGGAACGAGCGTGGCGCCGACTACCGCGAGGAGAACAAGGCGATCTGGAAGGCGATGGAGGAGTTCCTCGCGTCCGGCCGAGTGAAGGCCATCGGCGTCTCCAACTTCGACCGCGCCGACCTCGACAGCCTGCTGCCCGCCTGCACCACCGCGCCGATGGTCAACCAGATCCGCTGGTTCGTCGGCCTGGACGTCGCCGACACGGTGGCCGCGTGCCGCGAGCGCGACATCGTCGTCGAGGCATACTCGCCGTTCGCCCACGGGATGATCGTGAACCACCCAGAGCTGGCTGATATCGCGTCCCACTACGGCGTGAGCGCCCCGCAACTGTGCATCCGCTACCTGCTGCAGCGCGGTGCCGTCGTGCTGCCGAAGGCGACCTCGGCCGAGCACATCCGGCAGAACGCACAGCTCGACTTCGAAATCACCGACGCCGACCTGGCCACCCTGGACGCCCTGCGCGACACCGAGCACCACCCGGACGCGAAGGCCTCCAGCTGGTCGTGAGCCGGTGAACCGTTGGGGACTGTCCCCGATCGTTCAGTTGAACCGTTGGGGACTGTCCCCGGTCGTTCAGGTGAACCGTTGGGGACTGTCCCCGGTCGTTCAGGTGAACCGTTGGGGACTGTCCCCGATCGTTCAGCGATCCCGAGGGCGGGCTGTCGGGAGCGCCCAGCATCGTCCGCTCGAGCGCGACATGGGAACTCGTCGGTGAGTTGACGCTGGCCAGCCCGGCGTTTGGGGGGATCTGGGCGCTGCTGGCGAGCATGACAGCCCCGGTCGCTGACTCTGGCCGGCAGCCTCAGGGCAGCAGGTCGGACAGGGTTTCGAGCACGTAGTCCGGACGCGCGCCCGGCCGCGACGTCGCCACGTCGGCCAGCGAGCTGTCGCCGGTCAGGACGAGCGCGGTCGGCATCCCGGCGGCGCGGCCCATCGCGATGTCGGTGGCCAGCCGGTCGCCGACCATCAGCGCCCGGGACGCGGGTACGCCGAGCCCGGCGAGCGCCGCCTCGATCATGATCGGGGACGGCTTGCCGAAGCTCGCCGAACAGGTCACACCCGTGCAGGCCTCGACGGCCGCGGTGATCGCGGCACAGTCGGGCTCGCCGCGCCCGCCCGGGAAGGGGCAGTAGCGGTCGGGATTGGTCTGGACGAGGATCGCCCGCCTGTGGAACCACAAGGCGTCGAACGCGATCTGCAGCTTGCGGTAGTCGAACGTCCGGTCGTAGGACGCGATCACGATGTCGATCTCGGACGGATCGTCGCTCAGCCGGAAGCCGGCCCGCTGCAGGGCGTCCACCACCGGAGCCTCCGCGATCGGGAACAGGACCGCGTCCGGGTGGTGCGTCCGCAGCCAACTCACGGTCGTGACTACGGTGTTCGTGATCTCGGACACCGTAGTCGGCAGGCCGAGCGCGGTCAGCTTGGCCGCGTACTGGTCCGGGTCGCGGGTGGGGTTGTTCGACACGAACCGGAGCGGGACGCCCCTTCTCCGCAGCGCGCCGATCGTCGCCGCCACGCCCGGCAGCAGCCCGTCGCCGAGGTAGATCGTGCCGTCCAGGTCGAAGACGTAGGCGTCGAACAGCTCGTCGGGATGGCGGACGGCCAGAGTCGGGTCGGTCATCGTCACCACAGCCCGTCCGGCGCGAACACCTCGGCGACCAGGCCGTCGAACCAGCCGGCCTCCCGCGCCACGTCCAGGACGGTGTAGCGCGAGCGGTAGTACATCGCCTTGGGGAAGGTGTCGCGGACGTCGGCTGCGGTCAGCCCGATGTCCTCAGGGACGGCCGGTGCTCCGGCGGCGCGGAGCCGCGCCTGCAGCGTGCGGGCCGGCATGAGCTGAGCTTCCACTCGGGGGCGAAGGGCGTCCCAGTTCTCCGCCAGCGTGCTCAGCCGGAGGCGCAGGCCGTCGGCGTCGAGGTACTTGACCTTCGTCTCGGCGACGGCGTGCTCGGCGAGGGCGCCGGTGAACTTCGAGCGGATGTCGGCTTCGACGGCCTCCCAGGGTTGCCAGCGGGCCACGGCCGCCTCGATGTCGAGCAGGCGCAGGTCGCGGGCGAGGAAGCGCTCGTAGAATGCGCACATCGCCAGCGTCCCGATCGCCACCTTGAAGCCGTGCGACAAGGGCGGACGCCGGTCCGCGCCGAGGTGGTCGAGTTCCCACAGGTGCGCGAAGTAGTGGTCGGCGCCCGAGGCCGGACGGGTGCCGCGATACACCTGCATCGCCAGCCCGGACAGGATCAGCCCGTTCACCAGGCCGGCGTAGGCGTCCGCGTCGCCGGCGGCGAGGGCGTCCGGACGGGACAGCGCTTCGGCGACCCCGGACTGGACGAGCTCCCACGCCAGCGGATCGATCGGGTCGAGACCGACGGCGTCGGCGAGGATCCAGTCGGCGCCCCCGGGGATCTTCGCCGCCAGGTCACCGTAGCCGGACGCGACCATCTCGCCGGGCGCGGCGGCGGCAACGTCCAGGTCGATCAACACCACGGCCGGGGCCGGGCAGGACATGGTGACCTTCACCCCGTCCCGGCTCATCGGAGCGCCGAAGCCGGAATAGCCGTCCATCGACGCGGCGGTGCCGACGACGGCGTAGCGGCGTCCCAGTTCGCCGGAGGCCAGCTTGGTCAGGTCGTTGAGCGTGCCCGAGCCGACCGCGACGCCGACCGCGCCGGTCTCGCGGAGCCGCTCGCGGACCCGGTTGCTGCTGGCGTAGGACGCCTCGAGCGTCGGCTCGCCGGGGAAGACCATCGGCTCAACTGTGCGCACGCCGGCGGCGTCGAGTGAGGCGTGAACGGTGGCCCCGGCGGCCACCCAGGTGTTGTCGTCGGCGACGACCAGGGCCGGTTGCCCGTCGTGCACGAGGGTGTCGCAGACGAGGGTGCCGATCCGTCCGATCACGCCGCGTCCGACCTCGACGGCATCGGTGTCGGTGGCCTTGGCCAGCCCGCGGGCGAGCAGGTCGTCGCTCATCGTCGTCCTTTCACCCTCGGCGTCCGTCAGTCTAGAGCGCGCTGTACGCGTCGTCGGAGACGGTTCCGGCTGCGTCCGTCTCATCTGTTCCTCGGGGAGCCGGGTCACGAGATGTGGCAGATGCCCGCTTGTTCACCACCTTCCCTCGGTCCATTCCGTCGTTCCTGCAGTTATGACCGGGGCCAGCGGGGGCCGCGGCCTGCTATCCGCCGTTCCTGTGGTTATCGGGCCATGCCGGGGGCTCATAACCACAGTTACGGAGGAACGGTGTCGGCGGACCACTCCGACGACGCTGATAACTGCAGGAACGGCGGAACACCACCTCACGGCATCTGGGCGGCGAACCGGTCGAGGGTGGCGGCGGTGAGGGGCGAGCCGATGGCGTCCAGGTGGCCGTGGGGGACCCCGGCCGCCGTGGTGACCTCGACGTCGACCCCGGCGGACGCGAGCTGCCGGCCGAACCCCTCGCCCGAGGCCCGCAGCTCGTCGAACTCGCAGTTCTCGATGTAGGTCGGCGGGTACCCGGCGAGATCCGACGCATGCCCGGGGAAGGCGTAGGCGTCGGCGGCGGCCGGGTCTCTGCCGATGTAGTTCGCGTTGAGGGCGCTGACCGTCTCGGGAGAGAAGCCGAGGGACGGCGGCAGCCGGGTCATCATCGCGCGGTACTCCGGAGTGCCGGGCGGCATCGCGGCATGCGCGACCGGGTAGGCCAGCAGCGCCCTGGCCGGCGGGACGCCGTCGTCGCGTCCATGCAGGGCTACGGTGGCGGCCAGGCAGCCGCCGGCGGAGGCGCCGCCGACCGCCAGGCGTGCGGGGTGGATCTCGAGTTCGGCGGTGTGCTGGAGCGTCCATCGGTAGGCGGCGTACGCGTCGTCGTGGGGGACGGGGTGGTGGACGCCATCCCGGCACAGCCGGTAGTCCACCGACACGACGACCCCGGACGTCCGCGTGACCAGGCCGCGAGCCACCAGATCGGCCTCCGGCATGTCGAGGTCGCCGGCGATGAACGCACCGCCGTGGTACCAGACCAACCCCGCCCCGGACGCGGCCGCCGTAGCCGCGCGGTAGATGCGTACCGGGACCGGGCCGTGTGGCCCGGGTAGCTCTCGGTCTTCCGCGACGGCCGTTGTCGGCTCGGGCTCCCCGAAGGGAGCGAACCACGCGAGCTCGCTGGGCCCCGGATTGTCATAGTCGAGGACGGCGAGGTGGGCGATGTAGTGCAGCCGCTCGGCGTAGATCGCCGCCCACGCGCCGGTGGGGATGATCGTCGGATCGGTCATCGGACTCCTTCGTTCACCGAAACGGTAGCGATGTGAACCGAGGTACCTGTCCCCGTCGGTTCATCCCGAGCGTGAACCGAGCTACCTGTCCCCGACGGTTCAGAAACGGTAGCGATGTGAACCGAAGTACCTGTCCCCGACGGTTCATCCCGGTCCGCGGTCTGAGGCGTTCGGGCGTGGACGGAGTGGGTACGCCGGTGTCAGGGTGGTGGAGTCCCCCGATGGAACGGAGTTGATCATGGAGTATCGCCTGCTCGGACGCAGTGGTCTGGCCGTGTCGCGGCTGTGCCTCGGCACGATGACCTTCGGGCACGAGACCGACCGCGAGGGCGCGTTCGCCCAACTGGACGCATTCGTCGAAGCCGGCGGCACGTTCATCGACACCGCCGACGTCTACTCCCACGGTGTCTCCGAGGAGATCATCGGCGGCTGGCTCGCGGAGCGTCCCACCATCCGCGACCGGGTCGTGATCGCCACCAAGGGACGCTTCCCGACGAACGCCTACCCGACCGGGGTGGGGCTGTCGCGCCGGCACCTGACCGACGCCCTCGACGCCAGTCTGCGGCGCCTCGGCATCGACGCGATCGACGTCTACCAGTATCACGCCTGGGATCCGCTGACCCCCGTCGAGGAGTACCTGCGGTTCGTCGACGACGCCGTGCGCGCCGGCAAGGTGCACTACTTCGGGCTGTCGAACTTCACCGGCTGGCAGCTCACCGCCGTCGTCGAGCGCGCCCGCGCCCACGGCTGGACGGAGCCGATCTCGCTGCAGCCCCAGTACAACCTGCTGACGCGCTACATCGAGTTGGAGGTGATCCCGGCCGCCACCGAGTACGGCCTCGGCCTGATGCCGTGGAGTCCGCTGGCCGGGGGCTGGCTGTCCGGCAAGTACCGCCGCGACGAGCTGCCCACCGGCGCGACCCGGCTCGGCGAGGATCCGCAGCGCGGGATGGAGGGCTACACCAAGCGCAACACCGAGGCCACCTGGGCGGTACTGGACGCCGTGGCCGAGGTCGCGGACGGCTCCGGGCTGACGATGGCGCAGGTCGCGCTGGCCTGGCTCGCCGACCGTCCCGGCGTCACGGCGCCGATCCTCGGCAACCGGACGATGGAGCAGCTCACCGGCTCCCTCGCTATCGCCGACGTCCACCTCGACGCGGACGCCACCGCGAAGCTGGACGAGGCCAGCGCCCCGGTGCTGCCCGACTACCCGTACGGCATCGGCGGGGTCGCCCAGCGCAGCCGGCGGCTCGAGGGCGGCCGCTGACCGGCCGCGACACCTGCACGTCGGCTGCAGGCTGCGACACCCCAGCGACACCTCAGTGCAGCCCCACAGCCCAGCACCCGGCCTGCTCCGAGGGCAGACCGGGCGCCGGGCGGTTGAGCGGGTTGAGCGGTGGAGTGTTACCGAACGACTTCCAGGATCAGAAGATCCGGTTCACGATGGACGCCGGCGCATCCAGTAGCGCCTCGATCTCGTCGTCCAGCTTCACGAGGGTGAGCGATGCGCCGGCCATCTCCAGGCTCGTGCAGTACTCGCCGACGTAGCTCTTCACCACGTTGATGCCCTGGTCGGCCAGCTTCTGCGCGGCGATGCCGTAGAGCAGGTAGAGCTCGCTGATCGGGGTACCGCCGAGGCCGTTGATCATCAGCGCGACCCGGTCACCGGACGAGTACGGCAGGTCGGGGACGACCGCGCCGAGCAGCTCGTCCACGATCTCGTCGGCGCTGACCAGCTTGGCGCGACGGCGTCCGGGCTCGCCGTGGATTCCGACGCCGACCTCCATCTCGTCCTCGCCGAGTTCGAACAGCGGGCTGCCCTTGGCCGGCGGCGTGCAGGCGGTGAGCGCGATGCCCATCGTCCGGGTCACCGAGTTCACCTTCTCGCCGATCGCCTTGACCTCCTCCAGCGACGCGCCCTCGGCGGCCTTCGCGCCGACGGCCTTGATCACGAAGAAGTTGCCGGCCACGCCGCGGCGTCCGACCGTCCAGGTGGAGTCCTGCACGGCGACGTCGTCGTTGATGAACAGGGTCGCGACCTTGAGCCCCTCGGCCTCGGCCAGCTCGGACGCCATCTCGAACGCCATCCGGTCACCGGTGTAGTTGTTCACCAGCAGCAGGACGCCCTTGTCGGACGCGACCAGCTTGGCGGTCTGATACACGTAGTCGGACGGCGGTGCGGCGAACACGTCACCGGGGCAGGCGGCGTCCAGCATGCCGGGGCCGACCACCATCACGTGCGCCGGCTCGTGGCCCGAGCCCGAGCCCTGGACGATGCTGACCTTGTTGTTGTCGGGGGCATCGGCCCGCATGATCAGGTTGTACTCCGGCACGTACTTGATCGTGTCCGGGTTGGCGAGCGCGATGCCCTTGAGCATCTCGGGGACGAACTGCTTCGGATCGTTGACGAACTTCTTCATGGTTTCCCTTCCTTGGGTTGCTCAGCGGATGAGTACGGCTGTCGGTGAACCGTCGGTACCTGTCCCCGACGGTTCAGCTGGTGAACCATCGGGGACAGGTACCGACGGTTCAGGTGGTGGGGTCGGGACGGTCAGGTCTCGGGCCAGGCCTCGGCCAGGGCGGCGAGCAGGACGGCGACGCCCTTCGCACCGGCGTCCACCGAGCCGATGCTGCGTTCGCCGGTGTAGGCCGCGCGGCCACGCATGGCCTGCATGGTCTTGGTGTTCTCGGCGGCCTCCTCCGCGGTGGCCGCCATCGCTGCGACGATCTCCTTCGGCGGCTTCCCTGCGGCCAGCCCGGCTTCGAGCGTGTCCACGGCCGGGACGAGCGAGTCGAGCAGGGTCTTGTCCCCGACGTCGGCCTGACCACGGGTCTTGATGCCTTCGATGGACGCCCGCAGCGCCCGGACGACGTCCGCCCCTTCGATGTCGGGGTGCTCCTTCAGCTGGACGCCCGCCCGCAGCATCGCCGTCCCCCAGATCGGGCCGGACGTGCCGCCGATCCGGGCCGACGTGGCCGCCGCGATCTTGGTGAGGAAGACGCCGGGGTCACTGCGGTCGAAGTCGTCCCACTGGTCCAGGACGATCTCGAAGCCGCGCGCGAGCGAGTACCCGAAGTCGCCGTCGCCGACGACGGCGTCCAGCTCCCCGAAGTACTTTTCGTTGGCGACGATGTTCTCGGCGAGGTTCCGCATCACGAACTCGACGTCGGTGATGGATCCGCTCATCTGACCTCCTTTGTGGTTGCGAGCAGCTGGGTGAGGGTGGCCACGGTTGCCATTCCGTCCGGACGGACGCCGGACGGAGCGGAGACCACCGTGAGGGGGTCGCCGGGGTCGCCGAGGTGGCTGAGCACCACCGACGCGCCGGTGAAGTCGTCCTCGGCGGTGAACGCGCTGATCGTGACGATCGTGGTGAGCCCCGCAGCCACGGACGCCTGGACGCCGATGCCGGAGTCCTCGACGACGACGCACTCGGCCGGGTCGAGGTCGAGGTCTGCGAGCACCTTCAGGTAGATGTCGGGCGCCGGCTTCTTCTTCGGCACGATGTCGCCGGCGAAGACGTGGCAGCGGGCGGCCAGGTCCGCGCCGACCGCGTGCTCCAGCACCGCGCGCACCGACGGTTCGGCCGAGGTGGACGCGACCGCCACCGTCCAGCCGGCGTCCAGCGCTTCGGCGACCAGCCGGTGGATGCCGGGACGCCCGGGCAGCAGCCCGTCCGCCACCCGCTCGGTGAACAGCTGGGTCTTGCGGGCGTGCAGCCGGCGGATGGTGTCCTCGGCCTCGGCGCCCGGCAGCTCGGACGCGATCCGCTCCTTGCCGCCGCCGATCTTCAGCTTCTCGGCGTAGGTGGTCTCGTCCCAGGTGATCGGCAGGTCGAACTCGGCGAAGGCCGCGTTGAACGCCGGCAGGTGCCCGTCCTTCTCGGTGTCGGCGAGGACGCCGTCGCAGTCGAAGATCAGGGCCGGCATGTCAGGCCTTGCCCGCGCTGCCGAAGACCTCGGCGTAGTGCCTGGTCATCGCCCGGACGTCCGCGGCGACGTGGCTGAACAGGGACGGCGGATCCCACTTGTTCTTCTCCTCGGCCTCGCGCAGGAAGGCGAGGTTGGACTGCATGTAGGTCTCCTTCAGCGCGGTCGAGATGTTGACCTTCGCGCAGCCCCGGCCGATGCAGTCGTGGAATTGCTCGTCCGTCAGCCCCGAGCCGCCGTGCAGGGCGATGGGGACGGGATGCGCGGCGACCAGGTCTGACACCCGCTGGAAGTCGAGGATCGGGGCGCGCTTGTAGGTG
>Ga0209963_1001251_pt1 | contig 15642 bp, 15 predicted proteins | sample ThiBio_1000_biof_2_FD_183957 | JGI IMG/M metagenome (GOLD analysis project Ga0209963, IMG submission 183957) | Wastewater bioreactor microbial communities from Cape Town, South Africa - Thiocy_cont_1000_biof (SPAdes) | ecosystem: Engineered > Bioreactor > Thiocyanate-remediating >...
TCATCTTGATGTCCTTGCTGAGAAAATCGTCTGTGAACGATTCCGCCGGATCGAACGCCTTTTCAATTTTGAAGTAGGTGTTGATGAGTTTGTAGGTTTCAGCGACCCGGCCGGGATCGAGATAGCCGAGCGCAACGGTGGTCGTGAATTTATCCGTCATTAGTTCGGTGACGCGTTTCCATTGGTCGACCATCTGCGATCGATCGAGGCCGCTTGCCCCTTTCATCAAGGCGTCGATGCAGGGGCCTGATTCCTTGACGCAGGCGGCATATGCGCGTTGCGTGACTTCAACGAAAGCGGCAACCACGCTACGATGGGTTTTCAGATAATTGCCGTTGACGATGAAGGAATTGCCGTAGGGATTGAGTCCGAGGCTGCTCCAGAGAACGAAGCCGAGATCATCCCCGAAGGTATTTATCGAGACGTCGTGACCATTGTAGAAATTGCTTATGATATCGACTTGCCCCGCGGCGAGGGTCGGCACCTTGGCCTGAGGCGCGATGTTGACGAATTTGACTGAATCGACGGGAATACCCGCAGCCTTCGCAAAGGCCGGCCACAATATGCGCGCGGCATCGGCCGGTGGATTGCCGATCGTGTGGCCGGGGAAGTCCTTGACGCCTTTGATGCCGGAAGATTTTTTCCAGTAGAAGACGAAAGGCGCATTGGCATACAGGCTCATCACGGCGACCAGGTCGGCGCCTTGGCCGCGGGCCACGAACGCCGTGCCGAGTTCGGAGATGCCGATCTGGCTGGCGCCGACGCCCACCGATTGCGCGGAACTGGCGGAGCCGCGGCCGGCTTTCACGTCCAGATCGATCCCGGCTTTACTGTACCAGCCCTGTGACAGCGCGTAGTAGATCGGCGCATGGTCCGCGCCCGGGGTCCAATTGAGAATGATATCGAGACGTTCGCCGGCGCTGGCTGCAGTCGAAGTAACTGCCAGTAATACGGCTGCGGCGATGCCTCCGATGATGTTTTTCATTGCTGTCCTCGTGCGTTACGGGGATGCTGACCGTACCTTCCGGTCGCCCCGGGCTCCCGGGTTGTGCGTATCGGGAGGTCGACTGGCTGCCCGATCTGCACTAGAGGGAAGGCTAGCCGGGAGATTTTCTTCCGTCAACAATTTGATCAACTATTTGGTTAGGGAATGCCCAGCAAAGCACGCGACGCCCAAATGTCTCCGCAGCCGACGGCCGAGCCGAACGGCAAGCGCAAATACCGCAAGGGAAAATTGTCGAGCCGCGACCTGCTTCTGGAGGCGGCGCGAAAGGAATTCGCCACCAGGGGTCTGGAGGGCGCGCGCGTCGATGAGATTGCGCAGCGCGCAGGCGTCAACAAGCAACTGGTCTATCACCACTTCAACAACAAGGACGATCTCTACAAGGCCGTGCTCGAGGCTGCCTATGGACAGATCCGGGCCGAGGAAGCGCTGCTTGATCTTGGCAATATTGACGCCGAACAGGCGATGCGGAAGCTGATTTCGTTTTCGTTCAGCTACCTGGAGCGTAACCGTGATTTTGTCGCGCTTCTCACCGACGAAAATCTGCATCGCGGGCGCCATCTGAAGAAGTCGACGTATCTGCCGAAACTTCATTCGCCACTGATTGCGCAGATTGCGGACACATTGGCGCGAGGCAGCAAGGATGGCTGCTTCCGTCCCGACGTCGACCCGGTACAGCTTTACATTTCCATTGCCGGGCTAGGCTTTTTCTATTTCAGCAACATTCATTCGCTGTCTTCGATATTCGCGAGGAATTTCAACGGCAAAGATCAGGTCGCAACGCGCCGTGATCATGTGGTCGATCTCGTTATGAATGCGCTGCGGCCACATTGACAACGTCGGGGCGACCACTTATTAAAAAATTCAACTAGTTGGTTGGCCGAGTTGGCCGACACCACATGCGAGGAAATCAGCCCGATGCCGATCGCCCCTCGGAGTGATGACCCACGCGTAAGCGCGGTGGCGGTTCCTTCGCGTTGGCAGGGCGTTGCCGACGCCGCGCCACGCTACGCCGTCATCATCGGTGTGCATCTCGCGTTGCTGGCAGCATGGTATTTCGTCTCGGCTCTCGGCGTCGTCCGCCCGTTCATTCTGCCGTCTCCCGGTGCGACGCTAAACACTATCTTTCAGCAGAACTACCAATGGCTCGACAACACGTGGGTCACGGGCGTTGAGATTTTCGTCGGCTATAGTATCGCCGTCGTATTCGGCGTTGTGCTTGCGTTGCTGTTTTCCTGGTTCCGGGTGATTCATACCGCGCTGTTTCCGCTTTTTGTCACCATCAGCATGATTCCGAAGGTCGCGCTGGGGCCGCTCCTCGTGGTGTGGTTCGGCTATGGTATCGCGACCAATATCTTTTTCGCATTCCTCCTGACCTTCTTCCCCATTCTGATCACCAGTGCGCGGGGCCTCAGCGAAATCGAGCCGGATCTGCTTGATCTCGCGCGAAGTCTGAAAGGCACGCGGTTTCAGATTTTCGTCAAGATTCAGCTTCCCGGCGCGTTGCCTTACATTTTCTCCTCGATGAAGGTCGGCGCGATCCTGGCTGTCGCCGGTGCCATCGTCGGTGAGTTTGTCGCGTCGAGCCGCGGTCTCGGTTACCTGATGATTCAGGTTCAGGGTCAGCTCGATACGGCGGGAATGTTCATGGCGGTGTTCCTACTGACGATTCTCGGAGTGCTTCTTTTCGGGTTGGTCGTGATTCTGGAGCGGATATTCGTTGTCCAGGATGCTCGCCTCGATGGAGGTGCCGCGTGAACGCGTCGCGACTCGAGCTTGCCTTCACTTCGGCCAATGATCTGCTCGCCGGTTTTGCGCGGGGCCGATTTTCCCCGGTCGAAGCGCTTGAAGCGACGCTGTGGCAACTCGACCGGCTTCAACCCAAACTCAATGCGTTCTGCCATCTCGATCGACGGGCAGCAATGGATGCGGCGGAGCGTTCCGCGAACCGGTGGCGGCGCGGCCAACCCGAAGGCTTGTTGGACGGCGTTCCGGTTTCGGTGAAGGATATCATCCTGACGCGCGGATGGCCGACATTGCGCGGCTCTCGCACCATCACTCCCGATCAGGAATGGCCCGAAGATGGCCCGGCGGTCGCGCGGCTGCGCGAACAGGGCGCGGTGTTGTTTGGCAAGACGACGACTCCGGAATTCGCCGCGAAGGCGGTGACCGATTCGCCGCTGACGGGCATTACGCGCAATCCGTGGAATCTCGAGAAGACGCCTGGCGGCAGTAGCGGTGGGGCGAGCGCGGCGGTGGCCGCAGGGATCGGACCGCTGGCGCTGGCCACCGATGCCGGTGGTTCAATCCGCATTCCCGCCAGCTTCGCCGGGGTGTTCGGCCACAAGCCGTCGGGCGGGCGCGTTGCCATGTATCCGCCGACTCCTTACGCGAGCCTCGCGGCTTTTGGGCCGATATCGCGAACCGTGGCGGACGCCGCCTTGATGCTGTCGGTTATTGCAGCGCCGGATCGTCGCGATTGGGAGGCCGATACCGATCCTCCGGTGGCCTACCATACGCTCCTGCAGTCCGATCCGCGCCAGTGGCGCATCGCCTTTAGCGCGACGCTGGGCTTCGTGACGGTCGATCCGGAAATCCGCCGGATCGTGGAACAGGCTGTCAGGACATTCGAAGACCTCGGCGCACACGTCGAGGTCGTTGATGAGGTCATGAAGGATCCTCGGCCGCTGCTGGAGCGGTTCAAGCGCGGGCTCACGGCTTACGCATTTCGCAATACCCCAAAGGAAGCCTACGCCAAGATGGACGGCGAGCTTGTCAAGGAGATCGAAGCGAGCCGCAATGCCGATCTGATCGAGCATCTGGATGCCCAGATGGAGCGCGCCGCGCTGGCGCGAAGCATGATTGCCTTTCATCAGACCTATGACCTCCTTGTAACTCCGACACTGGCGGTGCCGCCGTTTGCCGTTGGGACCAATCGTCCGGACGGTTACGATGGCCGCTCGTGGTACGGCTTCACTTTTCCATTCAACCTGACGCGACAACCGGCGGCGAGCCTGCCGTGCGGCTTCACCGAAGCGGGCCTGCCGGTTGGCCTCCAGATCGTCGGACCGCCACGTCAGGATTTGCTGGTGCTGCAAGCTGCCCATGCGTTCGAGTGTGCCCGTCCATGGCCGCAACGGCCGCCTGTCGCCGTCGCGGATTGAGGAATCATGAGCCATCGCCTGATTCAAATGCAGAACGTTCGCAAGACCTATCGTTCGCGCGACAAGGAGGTGCTTGCGGTTTCCGATGTCACCATGGATGTCGATGAGGGAGAATTTGTCTCGCTGGTTGGTCCGTCCGGTTGCGGCAAGACCACGGTGCTCAAGATATTGGCGGACTTGCTCAAGGCCGACGAAGGCATCGTCAAGATCGGCAGCAGCGAAATCCCGTTCGTTCATGGCCGCGATGTCGGCATGGTGTTTCAGCAACCGCTGTTGCTGAAATGGCGGAAGATCATCGATAACGTCCTGCTGCCGGCCGAGATACTGGGGCTGCCCCTCAAGCAAAGCCGTGAGCGTGCCGGCGATCTCCTCAACATGGTCGGACTTGCCGGATTCGCCAACCGCTACCCGTATGAGCTTTCAGGCGGCATGCAACAGCGCGCGTCGATTGCGCGCGCGTTGATCCACGATCCTCGACTGGTGCTGATGGACGAGCCCTTCGGGGCGCTCGACGCCCTGACGCGTGAGAAGATGAATCTGGAAATGCTCCGGATCTGGCAGGAATCGCGGAAGACGATCATCTTCATCACCCACAGTATTCAGGAGGCCGTTCTGCTCGGCTCACGCTGCGCTGTGCTGACGGCGGGCCCCGCCCGCATGGCGGAGTATTTCTCCATCGATCTGCCTTACCCGCGCACGCTGGAAATGAAAACCGGCGAGGCTTTCGGCGTCTACGCGCGGAAAGTCTACAAGCTGCTGGACATGTAATCGGCTGCGGATTCGATCGATGCGCGATTCGCGCAATGAGCCCCTTTCGCCTAAGGCGGGCGGAGGTCCAGGGGCCTGCGGAAATCCATCGTTTATCGCGCGATCCCTTCGCAATGGTGCTGACGTCAGGCAACAATGCTGCTACCGGTAGCGGCATATTGTGATCGACGCTCTCGGGGAGAACGTTCCCCCGAATCGCGAAAAGCACCAGCTTATTGAACAACTTGCGGGGAGCTAAACCGTGCCTGTACCGAAACATCTTCTGCCCACGACCGTCGTTGGAAGCTATCCCCAGCCCGATTGGCTGGTCGATCGCGCGATGCTGTCGAAGTCGGTGCCGCGGACGCGGATGACCGAGATGTGGCGGATTTCGGAGCCTCACCTCGAGGAGGCGCAAGATGACGCAACCATCGTCGCCATTCGCGATATGGAGCGAGCCGGCATCGATATCGTCACGGATGGTGAAATTCGCCGCGAGAGCTACTCCAATCGCTTTGCCACGGCGCTCGAAGGAATCGATATCGACAACCCGGCCATCATCACCTCGCGCTACGGCGACCCGACCCCGGTGCCGCGCGTTGTCGGCAAGATTCGCCGCTCGCGGCCCGTCGAATTGCGGGACATGCAATTTCTTCGCCGCAACACCGATCGCGCCGCCAAGATTACGCTGCCCGGGCCGTTCACAATGGGCCAGCAGGCGAAGAACGAATTCTATGCCGATGACGAAGAGACGGCGATGGCGTTCGCCGCCGCCGTCAACGAAGAGGTGCTTGAGCTTGAGAAGGCTGGCGCCGACGTCATTCAACTCGACGAGCCGTGGGTCAGGAACAATCCGACGTTGGCAAAGAAATATGCGGTGAAGGCGATCAATCGTGCGCTGCAGGGTCTCACGATTCCAACCGTGATTCATGTCTGCTTTGGCTATGCCGCCGTTGTCGCGGGTTCGAACAAGCCGGCGGGCTATTCCTTCCTCGCCGAACTTGCCGATTCCAGTGCCGAGCAGATTTCGATTGAGGCGGCGCAACCCAAGCTCGACCTTGGGGTGCTGAAGGATCTGTCTTCCAAGAAGATCATGCTTGGCGTTCTCGATCTCAGCAGCATGGATGTCGAAACGCCGGCTGTGGTTGCCGATCGCATCCGGCAGGGCCTGAAATATGTCGCGGCGGAGCGGCTGGTCCCGGCGCCGGACTGTGGCATGAAATACATGCCGCGTCACATTGCGTTCGGAAAACTGAAAGCGATGGCGGATGCCGCCGCCATCGTTCGGAACGAACTCGGGTAGGCGCGCTCGCCGCGAGGGTGCAGCAACGGGTCTGTCAGGGCCGATCTGTTTCGGCCCTGACTTGTGGCGGTTGCTCAGGCAGCCGCCACGACTTCGTCGCGCACCGGATTGCGCAGCACGCCGATGCCGGAAACTTCGACCTCGACGGTGTCGCCATCTTTCATCCAGAGCGGTGGCTTGCGGTAGGCGCCGACGCCGCCGGTGGTTCCCGTGACGATGACGTCGCCGGGGGCAAGACCGATGAAGGTCGAGCAATAGGCGATCAACGCCGGCACGTCGAACACCAGGTCGGAAATTGGCGCGCTCTGGACTTCCACGCCGTTGAGGCGGGTGGCGATGGCGAGGCGGGTTACATCCGGGATTTCGTCGGTGGTGACCATCCAGGGGCCGAAGCTGCCGGTGGCGGCAAAATTTTTGCCCGGTGTGAATTGCGATGTATGGCGCTGCCAGTCGCGGATGCTTCCGTCGTTGTAGCAGGAATATCCCGCGACATGAGTCAGCGCCTGCTCGCGTGAAATACGGCGGCCGCCCTTACCGATGACGACGGCGAGTTCTCCCTCGTAGTCGAAATTACCGGATTCCCTTGGTCGGATCATCGGTTGGCCGGCGCCCACCTGTGTTTCCGCGAAACGCGTGAACACCATAGGATGCGGTAGCTTCGGTTGAGTGGTCTCGGCCAGGTGCGAAGAGTAGTTGACGCCGATGCAAAAGATCTTGTCCGGATCGGGGATGGTCGGCAAAAGCTCGACACCGCCGATCTGGTGATCGGCCGGCGCTGTAGCAATTGCGCGCAGTTCGTCCAGAGCGCCATTCGCAAGCAGTGATTTCAGCGTGGGAAAATTTTTCAGCCGGCGACCCGCATCGATGATGCCGTGCTCTGTCACCAGGCCGTAGCTGGCGCCAGTCGCGGTCTTGAAGCTTGCAATCTTCATGGTGCAATTCTTTCATTCTGGTTGGAGATGTAATTATCGATCGGGAGCACGATCTCGCCCGAGCGGATCGGCACGCAAGCCGGCGGGAATTCCTGGCGGAATTGCGCGCCTGCGTCGGCCGCGGCATCGAGGAAGCGTTCGAGATGGGCCATCGCGCCGGTCGGCAGGTCGTGCAGAACCATCAAAGTCCAGGGTTGCGACTGACATTGCATCAAGGCGCGATCGACCCAACCGTCGGGATCGTCCCAGTCGTGCGGAATGGCGTTCCACAGCACGCAGCTATAGCCGCCGCGGGTGAGATAATCGACGACGGACTGTTGCAGCAGGCAATCATCGAGATTGCCGCCGCCGCCGAAGGGACGAAACCAGCGCTTGGGATGCGCCAATTCGCCCAGCAGGGTCTGTGTCGGCGCGATCTCATGATCCGCGATGTTGCGATCGGGATGGCGTCCAAGCGGCAATGAATGAGTATAAGTGTGATTGCCGATCCAGTGACCTTCGGCATGGGCGCGTTCGGCAAGGCTGCGACGTTCGGGGTCGGCGATCTTCTCGCCGATTACGAAAAATGTTGCCTTGAGCCCGCGGCGGGCCAGGGCGTCGAGCACCCCCGGCGTCACGTCGGGTTCCGGGCCGTTATCGAACGACAGCGTCAGATCAAACACGCAAGCTCTCCGTCAATTCGCCGGTTGTATCGCGCCATTCGCCATTTCGCGCGTTGTGGTGTCCTGGCCCGCGCGCATACCGGTCTGCCAGATAGCCGCCTTGCGTTCGATCCATTTGACTATGGCGTTGAACACCATCGCCATAACCAGAACGAGCAGCACGCCGGCGAAAACGTGAGCGCTGTCGAGCAGCGTGCGGTAACGTGAAATCAGGAAACCGATGCCTGCCGATGACACCAGCATCTCACAAACGACGACACCCACGATCACCAGAGCCCCGCCGATTCGAAGGCCGGACAGCACGGTCGGAATGGCGGCGGGAATGATGACGCGCACGACCCGCTGGGTCAGCGTTGCGCCCATGCTGCGTGCCGCCAGCAGCAGTTGCGGATCGATGGTCTGGATTCCGGCGGCGGTCGAAAGCATGGTTGGCAAAAAGCCGTAGATGGCGGCGAACGCAATCTTGGATTCCGGGCCGATGCCGAGCCACACGGTGAATACCGGATACAGGATCACCAGCGGCACGGCGTACAGGCTCGACACCATCGGCATCACGATCAGGCGTGGGCGCGGCAAACTGCCGATCACCGCGCCGGCAAGAATGCCCCCGCCGCAGGCAATGGCCATCGAAATCGCGACTTCGTACAAGGTGACGAGGAGGGCGCGCGCATATTCAGGTGCGTCAAGCCAGCCGGCCATCAGCGTCGACGACAACGACGGCAGGAACAGTTCCGGGATCAGCCCGGCACGCGGCAGCGCTTCCCATAGCACGATGAGTGAGAAGACGATCAGTCGGCGCAATGTTGCTGAAGACATGCGACCCTCAATCCGACTTCCGGATGTGCTGCCAAATCCGGTCGCGCAGCCGGATGAAAGCGTCGCCGCTCAACATCTCGTAAGTACGCGGGCGCGGCAGCGAGACGGTGAGGCGATCGACGATGCGGCCCGGCCGCGCCGACATCACCAGCACCTCATCAGCGAGATAGACGGCTTCGGTGAGGCTATGGGTGACGAACACCACCGTCTTGTCGGTTGCGGCCCAGATGCGCAGCAGTTCGTCGCCCATCGTCATGCGGGTCTGCTCGTCGAGCGCGGCGAATGGCTCGTCCATCAACAGCACCGGCGGATCCTGAACCAGGCCGCGCGCGATCGAGACGCGTTGCTTCATGCCGCCCGACAGTTCATGCGGGTGACGTTTGCCGAAGCCGTCGAGGCCGACCAGCTTGAGGGCATCCTGCGCCTTGCTGCGTCGCTGTGCTTTGGCGACGCCGCGCAACGCAAGCGGAAATTCGACGTTTTCCTCGGCGGTCAGCCATGGGAACAGGCTCGCCTCCTGAAACACGACGCCGACCCGGTTGGGATCGGGCTGTGTCATCGGCGATCCGCTGACGAGCACGGTTCCGGACGTTTGCTGACGCAACCCGGCCATCATCATCAGCAGGGTTGATTTGCCGCAGCCGCTTGGTCCGACCAGAACAACGAAGCGGCCGGGTGCCACATCGAGCGAAACATCGGACAGTGCGACGACCTGCTGGTTTCCCGACTGGAATACCTGGCCGACACCACGGACCTGGACCGAGCCAGCGCCGGACGCCACTGAAGGAAGCATCGTTACGTTCGCCAATGACTGCATCGTGTTTCGACCGATCTGAGAAGCTCATTGAAAACGATGGCGATGATGGACACCAGGATGACGCCAGCCAGAAGCTGCCGCATCATGAAGTTCTCACCCCATGTTGATATCTGATGGCCGATGCCATCGCGGGACGCGTACATCTCTGCGAGAATGACGCCTGTCAGGTTGAAGATCATGGATATCCGCAGCGACTCGAGCAGCACCGGAAGCATGCTCGGCAGATAGACACGCCAGGCAATCTGCTTTTTCGTCGCCCCATAGGAGCGCGCGACGGTGATGTGTTCCAGCTTGACGGACTCGACGGCGACTGTCGTCGACATGATAACGATAAAGATCGTCGAAAAAAAACCGAAGCCGACCTTTTGTGCGAAGCCGACGCCAAACACCAGAATGAACATCGGCAGGAAGATCGATTTCGGAATGCTGAAGGCGAAGAACACCAATGGTTTCATCACCTCGGAAAAATAGCGGTTTTCGGCAATCAGGAATCCGATCAGCGTGCCGAGGGGCACCGCCAGCACGAAAGCCGTCATGACTTCGGTGGCGGTGACCATCAGGTCGTTATGGATGCTGCTGCGCTGGAGAAGGTCGACCAACGTCACCAGAGTGTCCGATGCCGATGGCAGCAGGCGGGGATTGACCATCCCCGTCCGCGACAACAGTTCCCACAGTCCGAACAGTGCCACAACGATTGCAACACGAAATGCCTTCACGCCAAGCGTGCCAGCCATCGGCCTTCCTCAGAATTTGGTCGGTACGGGCTTGAATTGTGCCGACACGATATCGTGCGCCGCGGCAAGGTCTTTCATGCCGCTAAGCCGGGAGAGATCTAGCCCGAGCTGGACATTCTTTTCGATGTCCGGTCCGTTCATGCTGCCGTCGACTTCAAGCTTGAGGATGGTGTTCTCGTATTCTTCCGCCGCGATGTCTTCGGGCATCTCGTACAGCTTGGCGATCAGCTTGACCGCCGCATCGCGATTGGCGCGCATGAAGGCGAGCCCGCCGTACAATGCGTTGAGCGCCTTCTGCACGGTTTCGGGATTCGACTGGATGAATTTGTCGGACACGATCCAGCCTCCGGCAACATGGCTCGGTACGGCGGACGAGAAGTCGATCAGTGAGCGTGCCTCGCCGGACTTCTTGATCTGGAAACTGAGTGGCGAATAGACCACTGCGGCATCAACGTTGCCGGAGAGAAGGTTGGGCACGATGCCGCCGCCGCCGACCGGCACGCGGTTGAATTCGATGCCCCGATCTTTCATCGCCCACAAAGCGAGCATGTCGGAGCCTGAACCGGCCGAGGTAATGGCGACCTTCTTGCCGGCGAGATCCTTGACCTCGAGTTTCGATTTCGCGGGCACCATCAACTGCCAGCCGAATTGGCCCATCGCTGCCTTGGCCACGACCTTCGACTTCACACCTCGGGTGAAGCCTGCCGCCGCCGCTGATGGCGCGTGCTCGATCATATCGGCGGCGCCTGCCGCGAGCGCCTCGAAGCACTCCGCGCCGCCGCGATAAACCGTCAACTCGGCTTCGATTCCTTCTTTGGTGAAAAGCTTTTGGTCGACAGCCGCTTCGGCGATGGTGGTTGGCCAATATGTTTTAGTGGGCAAACCGATGCGGATTTTTTTCTGGGTTTGAGCCATCGCTCGCCCGGAGATCATGGTGGTGGCGAGCATTGCTCCCAGAACCTGACGCCGTGACATGTTGTTCATTGTTTCCCCCTTACTATCGTTGCTGATGGATTAGGCTCGTGTGGATTTGCCTGACATGGGTCGCGACTCCGTAGCGTTCGTGACCGGCAGTGCGGATTCAACGTGCCGCATTGTTAGCATGAAATGCTCTGAGAGGGACGCAACCGCGGCATCGGCATCGCGTCGTAACACCGCGTTGACAATGACGGCATGTTCGGCCGGCACATTGCGCTGGCCATCGTTGAAACGAATCGACAATCGGCGATAGCGCTCGCTTTGCTCATGCAGGACCTCTCGAAAGCTGAGCAGCCAGGTCGAGCCGCAAGCGCTAACCAGCGTGCGATGAAAGTCGCGGTGTAGACCAATCCAGGGTTCGTTGTGTTGGGTCGGATCGGCCGGATCGCGGTAGGGCATGGCGGCGAGAACCGCATGCGAGCGTTCCACCGACGCCAGCCAGTCGGCGTCGCCACGCTCGATCGACTTGCGCAGTGCTAGTGCTTCGATCTCGATACGTGTCCGGGTCACGTCCTCAAGATCGGCGTGAGATACCGGACGGACGCGGAAGCCGCGTTGGTCGAGAGCCTGCACGAGACCATCGGCAACCAATCGCGACAGCGCTTCCCTTACGGCGGCGAGGCTGACGCCAAATTGGCCCGCGAGGCCCGCAATATGAAGCTTCTGGCCGGGCACCAGTCGGGTTGCAAGGATGTCGGCGCGCAACCGTTCGAATACAGCCGACGTCAACGTTCTCGGTCCACCAACGGTCGTCGTCCGATTTTCTTCCAAAGCCAGCACGTTCGCCCACTGTTGCTTGTTCGGAGGTATATCTTGCAGAGCCAGGGCTAAATCGTCAATCGAAAATCGATTTTATCCACTAACTGCGATTTGCCGACGGGAGATCGGGTGCTGTTCCGGGCCGGAGATGTGTTCCGCCGCTGGATTCTCAAGAAACTGCTTCGCGGTGCGGTCAGGGCGGTCTCGCCGGCTGCCGCCTCATGGGTGGTGAATGATGACGCGTGGCTTCGCGTATGGCGAATCTTCGAGCGAGGGAATTCGGCCGTGCCGCATCGGTGCTTCGGAAAGTCTCCCGCGTAAAGAGTAAAGAATGGTGCCGCAGCCGGTGCGTTCGGAGGTGAGCGTCGATGCGGAATGGCAGGCAGCGCACCCGCAGGGCTTGCTATCTGCGAAGACTTCAGCGGGTCGATCTGACCGGAGGTGATTTCACCCTCTCGAGGGTTCGGCGTTGCATCGGCGGGCGATGACGCCGGAGTCAGATGCAATGCCCGGGTGGCGGCGGCGTCTTTCGCATGCTGCAACTAGAGCGGCTAGATTTTACGCTTTGCCGCGAAACCCCGTGCCTTTAGGTTGAAGCCTCGACAGGCCGTCTTCAGGTTGGAGCATGCACAGTCTTATCAGCGATATCACGCTCAGTATTCTGTTCGCCTGGATACTTGGGTTGCTGGCGCATGTCTCCCGTCAGCCACTGATCCTGGCCTACCTGATCGGAGGCTTCGTGATCGGTCCGTACGGTATCGGATGGGTCAGGTCGGACGAATCGATCGCCACCATCTCCGAACTCGGCTTGATTTTCATGCTGTTCATGATCGGGCTCGAGATCGACCTGAAGAAGATCGTGCGCGCGGGCCGCGTTATCCTGTTTGCGGCGGGCGGTCAGTTGATCGGCGGCTGCGTGCTTGGGGTATTGGTGTTCACGGCGATGGGCCTCGCGCTCGGGGGTGAACTGGATACACTGCCGGGGCGCATCACGCTTGGCGTGCTGGTGCTGCAGGACATTTTCGCGATTCTGTTTCTCGCCGTGCAACCGAGTCTCGGTGATCTTCAGGTCAGCGTCATTCTGCTGTCGATCGCTCGCGTCGGAGCGCTGGTCGCCACCGCGCTGATCCTCAGTCGCTATGTCTTGCCGAAGCTGTTCCACCAAATTGCGCGGCGACCCGAGCTTGTAATGCTGGGGGCGTTGGCGTGGTGTTTTCTGATCGGCGAGATTGCCGAGCGGCTGCACCTGTCGCGCGAGATGGGATCGCTGGTGGCCGGTGTGTCGCTTTCGACCTTTCCCTACGCGCTCGACGTCACCGCCAAGGTCACGACGCTGCGCGATTTCTTCATCACGCTGTTCTTCGTGGCGCTCGGCATGACCATTCCGATTCCCGGCGCCTCGGTGATCAATCTGGCAATCGCCATTGCGGTCTTCACGGTCCTGAGCCGGCTGATCACCACGTTCGTGCCGCTGTATCTGATGAAGCAGGGACTGCGCGCCAGCCTGTTGCCGGCGATCAACCTGGCGCAAATCAGCGAATTCTCGCTGGTGGTGATTCAGACCGGCGTCGCGGCCAAACACATATCGATGGATACGGCGAATGCTGCCTCGTTTGCTTTCGTGCTGCTTGCGGTGCTCAGCACTTTCCTGATGGGCAATAGCGACCGGATCATACGAATGTCGATCGGCCCATTGAAACGGATCGGGTTGCGCGATCTCGACCAGGCTGCGGTCGCCGCGGGGGAACATGGCGAGCAGCATGGTACGGCGCGCCGTATCGTCATTCTCGGTTTTTTCCGCGCCGCCAGCGCACTGCTCAGCGAGATCGAGCGGCAGGACAAGTCGCTGCTCGACCAGATCAGCGTCGTCGATTTCAACCCCAATGTATTTCGGGTTCTGGCTGAACGCGGGTTGCATGTGATCTATGGCGATATCAGCAATATCGATACCTTGATACATGCCGGAATCGGCAGTGCCGAGATCATTATTCTGAGTGTGCCCGACGCCCTGCTCAAGGGTGCCGACAATGAGAGGCTGGTGCGGCACGTCCGGATGCTGAACGCAACCGCCAAGATCATTTCGACCGCCGATACGCTGGCCAGCGTCGGCGATCAATATGCGGCCGGCGCCGACTATGTCACGGTGCCGCGTGTCACCGACGCGCAGGAGTTGTTCAGGGCGATCGAGGCGGCGGACGACGGCTTGTTGGGCGAGAAGCGTGCCCAGGCCGATGGGCAACTGGCCGAACGCAGGGAAGTGCTGCCCTGACGCTTCTTCCTGTCCTTTCCGTCGGCGCCGGCAGCGGCGGCCGAGACTGGCGGTGGCCGTCCTGAGGGCCCGGGGGCGCCGTCGGGATGAACTCTCCTGAACGGATGGTTGCTTCGCACCACGCCCTGCGCCATATGAACGCTGTAGCGTTTTCGGGCGAAGTGGATATCGGTTCGCAACTGGAAACGCATCAAATCAAGGCGCCGGAGTTTCGCTTCTGATGTTGTCAGAGGCAAAAGCCCCAGTAGTTAGAGAGTACCCTATGGCCCACTCGATTCCCGAGGTTCTGCAAGCTTTCGCCGCCGGCGAGATCGTCGTCGTCACCGATGATGATGACCGCGAAGGCGAAGGCGACCTTATCGTCGCGGCGTCGCATTGTACCGCCGAGAAAATGGCATTCATCATCCGCCATACCTCCGGCATTGTCTGCGCGCCGCTGACCGCCGACGAGGCCCGGCGGCTGCGGCTCGACCCGATGGTGACCAACAACGATTCCAACCACACCACGGCGTTCACCGTTTCGATCGATTACAAGCCGGATGGCGGCACCGGCATTTCCGCCGATGAGCGCGCCTCGTGTTGTCGCGCGCTGGCGAATCCCAACGCCGGCGCCAACGACTTCGCGCGGCCGGGCCACATCTTTCCCTTGATCGCGCGCGACGGCGGCGTGCTGCTGCGTTCCGGCCATACCGAAGCCGCGGTCGATCTTTGCAAGTTGAGCGGCTTGCCGCCGGTCGGCGTTATCAGCGAACTGATGAACGATGATGGCACCGTCACCAAAGGTGAGCAGGTGGCCCGGTTCGCGGAGACACACAAACTCAAGCACGTCACTATTGCTGATATGATCGCCTATCGGCAGGCGCGTGAGAAGCTGATCGAGCGCGTTTCGACCTTCAGCGTGGAAAGCCCGATCGGGCCGCTGCAGGGCTATGCCTACCGTTCGCCGTTCGACACCATCGCGCATGCGGCGTTTGTTTATAACGGCATCGGTGACGGCAGAAACGTGCTGACGCGGTTTCACAAGCCCAATATCGTGCGCGATATCTTCACTGGGCCGCTGCGCATGCAGGCGGTGCTGCAGCATTTCAAGCAGGCCGGCAGGGGCGTGCTGGTCTACTTGCGCGACGGTGCCGCCGGTGTGCCGGTGTCGCCGATCGATCAACCGAAATCCGCTGAGGCCGATCGCAATCGGCAGTGGCGCGAAGTCGGTGTCGGCGCGCAGATTTTACGCGACCTTGGCGTCAGCTCGATCCGCCATCTGACCTCGTCGGCGCATGACTACAAGGGGTTGTCCGGTTTCGGCATCGAGATCGTTTCCAACGAGCGCCTTGAAGGCTGAGGGTCAAAGATTTAGGCTATGCCGTTGCGATAGCGTGGTTGCCGCAACGTTGTGAAAGGAATCTCATGGGCGTGCGTCCGCAAAGCAAAGACAAGCCGGGTTCGGTCAGTTTTCAATGG